>VOFB01000995.1_pt1 | contig 80669 bp, 63 predicted proteins | sample 5384141 | NCBI WGS metagenome assembly VOFB01 (sample SAMN12384721, study PRJNA508395) | human gut metagenome | isolation source: healthy gut A | host: Homo sapiens | reverse complement strand
AAAGGCACGACCGGAAAATAAGAAACGAAAGGACGCTCATGATATGGCTGATTATTCAATAGACGATATTCTGGCAGAGCTTGACGCAAAGAAAAGCGGCGACTCGGACAATACCGTCAGATCATACGGAGATGATACGCCACCACGTCATCACGACATAAGCGCAACCGCAATAATAGAAGGACTTGACGGAAGCGAGGACGGCGTATATCTGCGTGAAAAGGACGGCGACACGGAAAATGTTGACGCAGAATATATAAACGAAGCGCAGGACGGCTCTAAGGAAGTATCAAAAGCAACGTCTTATGAGAGCAGGAAAGATAACGGCAGTACGGACAACTCGGATATAGACAAAATAACCGGCGAACAGAGCGATGTCGATAAAGTGCTTGGCGAAACCGATAATTTTATGATAGCGGACGCAAGCAGTGAGATAGATATTGACGAGCATAAAGCAAAGGCTTTGGCGGAAAACGAAAAAGCCGTGCAGGCAAAGCCGGCAGAAACCGAAAAAGCTCCCGAGCCTGTTCACGAGATCCGCAAGGAGATCGTCAGCGACGAGGAAAAACGCAGAATGATGCTTGAAAAGGAGCGTGAGAACTCCGACCCCGACGATATGCTGGCGCTTGTTAATCCTCTTGAGGTCAAGGAAAAGGTAAACGAGCAGGTAAAGGAAAAGGAGCTTGTTTCCGTTGCGGAGCTGAGCGGTATGTACGCAGGCAACACGCAGGGTATAGCGGGCGACGATCTGAAAGCCATTGCACCGCAAAAAACCTCTCTTGCCGAAAAAATAAGCGATACCGCAGACGTTTCGGAAAAAGCGGTTTCGAATACGAAAAGCGACGACGCTCCCGTAAAGGAATATCACGGAAAGAAATCGACCGATAATCTTATAGAGAAGCTGAACAGGAATCTTGCGCAGCAACGCAAGGAAAATGTCAAGGCATACCGCACGATAACGCTCAACACAATAAACGGCGACAGGGCCACACTTCCGCATCCGCTGAACATAGACTATCAGAAGCAGATAATCGAGGCAACCGGCGCTATTCCGACAGAAAATCCCGCTGTGGAGGAGGAAAAGCAGGCTGAGCTTGCGGCGGCAAAAAAGCACAAGCTGAAGGACTTTGTGCTTGAGGACGAGGTACCCGAAGCCGAAGAACAGGCAGAGCCTGAGGAAGAATTCGAGGACTATGACAGCACAGGTCAGATATGGGCGGATCTCTGTGCAAGCCACAAGGGGCTTAAGATAAGGCTCGGTATGCTTACGGTCATAACGATGATAAGCGTCATTATCGCCGTAATGAACGATTTCAGCCTGTTCGCAAAGCTGGGACTCGGCTCTGCGTTCAATTTCATAAACGGAACGACCGGCGATGTAAACTCGCTGATATACATTTATCTTGTGCTTGGCGTACTCGGCATTGCAATATGCTCGACAGCAATAAGCAACGGCGCTGTAAAACTGGTGACCGGAAAAGCCGACTGCGACTCGGTATGCGCTTTTACATCGGTACTGTCGCTGATCGGCGGAGTTATCTCGCTTGTTGACGTACAGACGTTCAAGCTCGGTCACTCGTTCATATATCTTTCAACCGCACTGGTCGGTCTTATGTTCAACACAATCGGAAAGATATATATGATTTCCCGTGCAAAGCGTAACTTCAAATTCATATCGGGCGACAGCCAGAAATATTATGCGCAGGTAATCGACGGTGAGGAACGTGCCTCCGCACTTACAAGAGCGGCAGGCGAAAAGATTCCTGTGATTGCGGCAATGCGTAAAACCGAATTTCTGACGGACTTTCTGAAATCGAGCTACTGCGACGACGAGGCGGACAGAATGTCGATAAAGCTGATAATAGCCTCGCTTGTTGCGGGACTTGTGGCAGGAATACTGGCGTTCATAAATCCGTTTGGCAGTGAATTTGCCACATCGGGAGCCGAAAATCCGCTTTACTGGGCAATCTCTGCGGCTATTGCCACCATATTGGCAGTAACGCCGTTCTCGCTTTTGTTCGTTGTGAACAGACCTCTTTCCCGTGCCTCAAAAAAGCTCAGCGAATGCAATGCGGCACTGCTGGGATATGATGCGGCAATCGAATTTTCCGATGTAAACACGGTAATGACTGACGCAAAGACGCTGTTCCCCGCAGGAAGCGTACAGATTAAAAAGCTGAAGCGCTGGCAGAAGAAGAACTCAATCATCAAGACCAGCGTTGACGAGGCTATACTTATGGCGGCAAGCCTTGCGATACACACAGACGGTATACTGTCATATCCGTTCTATGATATGACTCTTGGCAACAAGGAGCTTCTCAAGAAGGTCGATAACTGCATTTACGAGGATAACTGCGGCGTTACGGGCTGGATAGGAACAAAGCGTGTTATGCTCGGCGGCAGGGCGCTTATGGAAATGCACAACATAGATCTGCCGAACAAGAAGAATGAACGCAAATACTGTCCGGAAGGTCTTGAGCCTGTATATCTTGCGGTAAGCGGTGATATAGTCGCAATGTTCGTTGTGGGCATGACGGCAAATCCTGAAATACAGTCAACGCTGAAGGCACTTCAGTCAAGAGGCATAACGGTGCTTGTCCATACTACAGATTCTCTTGTAACGGCAGAAAGCCTTGCGGATATATTCGAGCTTGACCCATCGCTCGTAAAGGTGCTTCCTCACGAGGCACACGAGGAATACAGCGAAAGCACGAAGTACACCTCAAGAGGAAACGGCGGACTTTCCTGCTCGGGTACGTTCACCTCGTTTGCAAGAGCAATTATGGCGGCAAAGAATCTTGTCCGTGATTTCTCGCTGTCAAAGGCGATTATGCTCGGTTCGTCCGCACTCGGACTTCTTCTGGTGCTTGTAATGGTACTGCTAAGGGAAATGACCCTGCTTACACCCAGTGTTATCACACTTTATAATACTGTTGCGGTGCTCGCAATGATGGCTGTACAGAATGTACGGAAATATTGAGATCGGATTTGAATTAAAAAGCTGTGACGAAATGTGTGTTTCGCCGCAGCTTTTTTTGTTGCTTTTTTGTTATCGTATAGCACGATTCGATGCCGATATACCTCTTTACCCGACAGCCGAACACGCTTTAGTTACATTTTACAAAAATTTTTCTTCATTTTCGGTACATAAAAACAAAAAAATTTTAAAAAACACTGGAAAAGTCGGCAAGAAGTACTTCGAAGAGCTTATCGACAAGATGAAGGCTGAAAAGGGCGTTACAAAGTCAAACAGGACGTTGAACAGCTTTTATCCAGATGCTAACGACTTAAAGGGCAGCTTGCAGGTCTGAAAAGTTCAAGGCTGAATACGAAAAGGAGCTAAGGTCATCAAGGCTGAATACAAGGCTAAGATCGGTGAAGATTTCCCCTCTGATCCTAAGGAACAGCTGATGGGCGCTATCAAGGCAGTATTCCGTTCATGGGACAACCCCAGAGCTAACGTATACAGACGTGACAACGATATTCCTTACTCATGGGGTACAGCCGTAAACGTACAGTCTATGGCATTCGGTAACATGGGTGACGACTGCGGTACAGGTGTTGCATTCACTCGTGACCCTGCTACAGGCGCTAAGGGTCTGTTCGGTGAGTTCTTAACAAACGCACAGGGCGAAGACGTTGTTGCAGGTGTTCGTACACCTATGCACATTCAGGAAATGGAACAGAAGTTCCCTGAGGCTTTCAAGGAGTTCACAGAAGTTTGCAAGACTCTTGAAGACCACTACAGAGATATGCAGGATATGGAGTTCACAGTTGAACACGGTAAGCTCTATATGCTCCAGACAAGAAACGGTAAGAGAACAGCTCAGGCTGCTCTGAAGATCGCTTGTGACCTCGTTGACGAAGGCATGAGAACAGAAGAAGAAGCTGTTGCTATGATCGATCCCCGTAACCTCGATACACTTCTTCACCCCCAGTTCGACGCAAAGGCACTCAAGGCCGCTACACCTATCGGTAAGGGTCTCGGCGCTTCTCCCGGAGCTGCTTGCGGTAAGATCGTATTCACAGCTGAAGACGCTGTAGAGTGGGCTGATAGAGGCGAAAAGGTAGTTCTGGTTCGTCTTGAAACATCACCTGAGGATATTACAGGTATGAAGGCTGCTCAGGGTATCCTGACAGTTCGTGGCGGTATGACATCACACGCAGCCGTTGTTGCTCGTGGTATGGGTGAGTGCTGCGTTTCCGGTTGCTCTGCAATCAATATGGATGAAGCTAACAAGAAGTTTGAGCTTGGCGGCAAGACATTCGTTGAAGGCGATGTAATCTCTATCGACGGTACAACAGGTAACATCTATGACGGTGCTATCGCTACTGTTGACGCTCAGATTGCAGGCGAATTCGGCAGAATCATGGCTTGGGCTGACAAGTACAGAGTTCTTAAGGTAAGAACAAACGCTGATACTCCCGCTGACGCTAAGAAGGCAAGAGAACTCGGTGCTGAAGGTATCGGTCTTTGCCGTACTGAGCATATGTTCTTCGAAGCTGACAGAATCGCCGCTTTCCGTGAGATGATCTGCTCAGATACAGTTGAAGAAAGAGAAGCTGCTCTCGCTAAGATCGAGCCTATGCAGCAGGCTGACTTTGAAGCTCTTTATGAAGCTCTGGAAGGCTGCCCCGTAACAATCAGATTCTTAGATCCTCCTCCACGAATTCGTTCCTACAGAAGAAGCTGACATCGAGGCTCTTGCTAAGGCTCAGGGCAAGTCTGTTGAAACAATCAAGAATATCATCGCTTCACTCCACGAGTTCAACCCCATGATGGGTCACCGCGGCTGCCGTCTTGCAGTAACATATCCTGAAATCGCTAAGATGCAGACAAAGGCTGTTATCAAGGCTGCATTAAACGTTAAGAAGAATCACCCCGACTGGACAATCGTTCCTGAAATCATGATTCCTCTGGTTGGCGATGTTAAGGAGCTCAAGTACGTTAAGAACTTCGTTGTTGAAACAGCTGACGCTGTTATCAAGGAAGCCGGCGCTGACCTCAAGTATGAAGTTGGTACAATGATCGAGATCCCCAGAGCTGCTCTTACAGCTGACGAAATCGCTAAGGAAGCTGAGTTCTTCTGCTTCGGTACAAACGACCTTACACAGATGACATACGGCTTCTCTCGTGATGACGCAGGCAAGTTCCTTAACGCTTACTATGACGCTAAGATCTTCGAGAACGATCCCTTCGCTAAGCTCGACCAGACAGGCGTTGGCAAGCTGATGGAAATGGCTATCAAGCTCGGTAAGGCTACACGTCCCGATATGCACATCGGTATCTGCGGCGAACACGGCGGTGATCCCTCATCTGTTGAGTTCTGCCACAAGATTGGTCTGACATATGTTTCATGCTCACCCTTCCGTGTACCGATCGCAAGACTTGCAGCAGCTCAGGCAGCTATCGCTGACAAGAAGTAATTAAGGATTCCCCTTAAATTAACCTATAAATAATGTAACGGTCACGTTCCCGAAAGAGAATGTGACCGTTATTTTTATTGTTTGTTGCAAAAAAGCCGATAGGCTGTGAAATAAGTTCACGGTCTATCGGCTTTAGTTTGTAGAAAAAGTCTATTGTTTAATGTGCTTCTGCTATATCATTCAGCTTAGGCCACGATAGCAAGCTACCGATAGTGCTATCTGTCGGACAGCACTTCTCGGGTTCGCTATTCCATTTAATAACGTTGCTGCTATTCACGCGGGAGACAACCAAAGGGACTAGGGAGAGTCTGAGCCTCGCTTACGCAAGGCTCGTGCACTCCGCTAAAGCTCCGCTGGACTGCCGCCCCTAACCCTATCCCTTAGGTTTTCTCCCTCGTGGCTCCCTCTTTCCTTACCCACACCCGTACCCCGCTGGGGTGTTGGACAAACTCGAATAATCACCCGAACATTGTATGTCCTGTTAATGCGGGGACGCTTAACGCTACACGTCCGCAGGTTAGTACATATATCTCAGGTTAGTAGCGTTTTTTTGAAGAGTCAATGTCAGTGCAGTTGCACTGATATACTCACGAAAATATTAACTCCTTGTCGGTACGGAAAATGTTAGCGGCGGTGTTGGTAATACATTTCATTATACTGTTTTAATAATCGGCTTTTGTTTTGTCGCTTATCACTTGCCAAACTCATCATCTACAGCAGAAAGCGCTGCGGCAATTACCTTATCCATATCATAATACTTATACTGTCCGAGCCTGCCGCCGAAGATTACATCGGGACGGGTAGCGGCGAGGGCCTTGTACTTTTCGTAAAGAGCATTGTTAGCTTCGTCGTTTATCGGATAGTAAGGCTCAATGCCCGGCTGCCATTCGGCTGAATATTCACGGCTGATAACCGTCTTTTCCTGCTTGCCGAATTCAAAATGCTTATGCTCGATAATTCTTGTGTAAGGCACTTCTCTGTCGGTATAGTTTACTACTGCATCACCCTGATAGTTATCGGTGTCAAGTATCTCGTTTTCAAACCGTACCGAGCGGTAACCGAGTGCGCCGTATCTGTAACCGAAAAATTCGTCTATCTGTCCTGTGAAAACGGTCTTTTCGGCTATATCGGGGTTTTCCTTGATAAATTCGAAATAGTCGGTGTCTGTCTTAACGTCTGAGCCTGCGAGCATTTTTTCTATTATCTGAGTATATCCGCCTATCGCTATGCCCTGATAGCGGTCATTGAAATAGTTGTTGTCATAGGTGAATCTGAGCGGCAGACGCTTTATTATGAACGCAGGAAGCTCGGTGCAGGGTCTGCCCCACTGCTTTTGCGTGTAGCCCTTTATCAGCTTTTCGTAAACGTCCGTTCCGACCAGCTTCAGCGCCTGTTCTTCGAGGTTCTGCGGCTCGCCTATGTTAAGATTTGCTATCTGACCGGCAATTATCGCCTTTGCTTCGGCGGGCGTCTTTATTCCCCACATTTTGCTGAAGGTGTTCATATTGAACGGCAGATTGTAAAGCTCGTCCTTGTAGGACGCTATTGGGGAATTGATGAAGTTGTTGAAATCGGCAAAGCGGTTCACATATTCCCATATTGCTTTGTCTGACGTGTGGAATATATGTGCGCCGTATTTGTGGACGTTTATCCCCTCGATATTCTCGGTGTAAATGTTGCCTGCAATGTGATTTCGCTTGTCGATAACAAGGCACTTCTTGCCACGCTGTGTTGCTTCATAGGCAAAAACCGAGCCGAAAAGCCCTGCTCCGACTATCAGGTAATCAAACTTTGACATAGCTCCTCCTTTTTATAGCGTAAAATCAGAATTACTTTATCCTGTCCATAATCATCCCTACCACCTGCTCTGCCGTGGTGTTAAGGCAATCTATCGTTATATCTGCGTAGCGGTTGTAATACACCTCACGCTCGGCAATTATTTCCGCTACCGTTTCACCCGGACGGCAGGCTATGCCTCTCGTCTTTATATTCGTAAGACGGCGGATAAGCTCCTGCTCGTCAACTCTGAGATATACGCAGATGCCGTTTTCTTTGAGATGTGCCATACCTGCGGTCGAAAATACCGCAGAGCCGCCTGTTGCGATTATCGCTTTTTTATCGTTTATTGACAGCAGTGCCTGTTCTTCCGCCTGCTTGAAGCCGTCAAGTCCACGCTCGTCGATTATGTTCTGGAGCTTTGTTCCCTGCTGTTTTTGAATAACAAGGTCAGCATCCACAAAATCATATCCCATAGACTTTGCAAGCAGTACGCCGACAGTGCTTTTGCCTGCGCCGGGCATTCCGATAAGAATTATGTTTTTCATTTTTGTGTCCTTCTCTTTTGTTCTTTGTATCAGCCGTTATCGGCTGTCATTACTTTCTCATAGTAGTACCAGTTATCGCCGAGCGATGAAGTTTCATTGTCGGAAATATCCTTTGCAGAATAGATAAGCTGTTTTGTGTTGCCTGTGTTGAAGCTGAAATGTACTGCATTATCCTGCTTTTCTACACCGTAACAGTAAGTATGGCACAATACATCAAGCTCCTCCGTCAGCTTATCATAAAGCGGCTCGCCGTTTTCATCAGCCGATATGACCGACTTTTCAAAAAGTCCGCCGTGAGCGGCTGTAATCTTATAGTCGGCAATATCGGTACTTGTCTTTACTATCATGTCCAGTATAGACGAATACTTGGATTTCACCTGAAGTATCTCACGCTTTTCGCACTCGGTGATACCTGCTCTCAGACAAATATCCCTCAAAAAGAACGAGCCTATCAGCAGTACAAACACACCGACAATTACAACGGCTGTTATAACTTTACGCTTGACGCTTTTCTTCTCAGCCATTATTCTCACCTTCTTCGGTCACATTCTCTTTATCAATAGACTGCATTGCCGCAAGTGTATCTGCAAGCAGTGCAAGCGGTCCGCCGTGTTTATCCGTGCCGTTTACACGGAAGTTAGGCTTGTCGGTGGCAATGTTCAGCATCATATCCTTGCCGAATTTTCCTCCTACCGCATTTCGGGGGCTTTGCCCTGCTGTTCTAAAATCGCCTCGTTGAGCAGTTTTATATACATATCATAGCCGACAGACGCAAGATGTCCCGACTGGCTCTGACCGAGAACCGAGCCTGCACCTCTTATTTCAAGGTCTTTCATAGCTATCCTGAATCCCGAACCGAAGCGTGTAAACTCTCTTATTGCGTCAAGTCGCTTGGTGGCAATCTCGCTGAGCACCTTGCCCCGTCTGAAAGTGAAATATGCATATGCACGGCGGTTTGTACGTCCGACACGGCCTCTGAGCTGGTGGAGCTGGGCAAGTCCCATACAATCCGCATTCTCAATGATAAGCGTGTTGCAGTTGGGTACATCTACACCGGTTTCGATAAGCGTTGTGCAGACAAGCACATCTATCTCGCCTTCGATAAGCCTTCTCCATACATCGAGAAGTTCTTCCTCGCTCATTCTTCCGTGTGCGATTCCGATATTCGCTTCGGGTACCATAGAATGAATATCTGCGGCGCAGGAATATATGCTTTCAATACGGTTGTGGACATAGTAAACCTGTCCGTTGCGGCGAAGCTCCTTATTTATCGCCTGCGCTATAACTCCTCTGTCATGCTCGACAACGTATGTGGTTATCGGGTGACGGTCGCCGGGCGGCGTTTCAATGACGCTCATATCTCTTATTCCCGACATCGCCATATTTAGCGTTCTGGGAATGGGGGTCGCAGATAACGTCAGAACATCTACGTTTGTGAACGCTTCTTTCAGCTTTTCCTTATCGTTTACGCCGAAACGCTGTTCTTCGTCTATAATAACAAGTCCTAAATCCTTGAACTTAACATCGTCCTGCACAAGCCTGTGTGTGCCTACTACAAGGTCAAGCTCGCCTTCTTCCAGCTTCTTCAGAATTATCTTCTGTTCCTTTGCTGTGCGGAAACGTGACAACAGCTCAACTCTTATATCAAAGCCCTCCATACGTTTTAAAACCGTCTGGTAGTGCTGCCACGCAAGAACGGTAGTCGGCACAAGTATAGCGCACTGCTTACCGTCACCTATACACTTGAATGCGGCACGGAGTGCAACCTCCGTCTTTCCGAAGCCCACATCTCCGCAGAGAAGACGCTCCATAGGGGCGGTACGCATCATATCGTGCTTTATTTCCTCTATACAGCGGAGCTGATCGTCCGTTTCAACATAGCTGAAATGATCCTCGAATATATGCTGCTGCTCGGTATCGGGGGAGAATGCGAAGCCCTTCGCTTTCATACGGCGAGAATACAGCTCGATAAGCTCCTTTGCCATCTCCTGCGTTGCCGCTTTTGCCTTTGTCTTTGCCTTTTTCCAGGTATCTGTGCCAAGCTTGTTAAGCCTTACAGTATCCGCATCTCCGCTTCCTATATAACGTGAAATGAGGTCAAGCTGGGTAACAGGAACATAAAGCACATCCGTACCTGCGTATTTTATCTTTATATAATCCTTTGAAACCTTGTCTGCTGTGAGCTTCTGAACGCCCTCGAATACGCCTATACCGTATGAGCCGTGTACCACAAGATCTCCCTGAGAAATATCGCTGAGCGAACGTATCTGTGCGCCCTTTTTGAATTTCTTCTTAGGTGCGGAGGTTTTTGACGATGAAGCGCTTGTACGGGTGAGTACGGCTATTTTTTCTTCCGGATATTCAAAGCCTGCCGATAATATTCCCTCGACTACCGTAATTCTGCCGAGGTAGAATTTCTTCGGGTTTTTGGCATAATCAGCCTTGTAGCCTTTATCGTGCAGATCCTCCGCAAGTATCTTTGCCGCTTTGTCCGTGCCGCCGAAAATCACGCAGGAATAGCCGTTCCTGCTGTAATTGTCAAGCTCCTCGAAAAGCATTTTATACTCTCCGCTCCATGCGGAAAGCTGTATCGAATCCACCTTCAGAATATCGCTGAGGTCGATTCCTCCGCCTCTTATGAACGTATCCATATAAAGCCGCACTTTATTCTTTACCGTGTCCTGATATTCTGCTTTGCTCATCAGGTACCTGTCAAGTCCCTTGCACAGAACTCCGTCCTCGGTAAGCAGCTTAAGATCCTCAAGGTGAGCCGAGATAGCTCCCTTTGCCGCCTCTGCCGCAGTAAAGGATTCGCTGACTATAAGAGTGGACGCATAATCAAAAATACTGCCCGGCTCTTTATAGCAAAGCGGAAAATAACGGTTAAGACAGCATACGGAAATACCGTCACGCAGTCTTGCTATATCACGTCTTATACGCTTTGCTGCTTCATCGTTCTTCTTTTTGTTCTTTTCGGTCTTTTCGAGAAGCGTCTGCAGTGTCCCCGAAAGAACGCCCTCCTCGAAAATCGTTTCTCCGCAGGGTGTTATGCTGACGCTCTTTACCGTATCTATTCTTCTTTGCGTGTCAATGTCGAATGATGCCACCGTGTCGATTTCATCGCCCCACAGCTCTATCCTGACGGGATAATCACTGCTGACAGGGTAAATGTCGGCAAGCGAGCCTCTGAACGAGAACTGTCCCTTACCCTCTATCATATCACAGCGTGTATAGCCTGCGCTGACAAGCATCTTTGCAAGCTCGTCGAACTTTATCTCATCGCCTGCTTTAAGCATAACGGTGTGCTTTTCCAGTACATCTTTCGGAACGGTAAGCTGTACCGCCGCTTCGGACGAGGATATTATCAGCCTTGCCTTGCCCGAAAGCGCCGCAGACAGCGTTTCGATACGCTTATACTCGTACTCCTGCGACTGTGCCTCAGTATCGGCAAGGGTCAGATCCGATGCAGGAAACTGATATGCGGCAGTATCACCGCACATTGTATTTATGTCCTCTGTGAGCTTTGCCGCTGATGCTTCGCTCTCGGTTATGACAAGTACCGGCGAGGGAAGCTTTTCATAGCATAAGGACGCCAAGAAGTGTGCCTTGTGTATATGCGAAAGCCCCGTGACCAGTAAGGGCACGGGTTCATCGCTTAAAATATGTGCGACTGACTTTTTGTACTCGGTCAGCGTGTCAGCCATATTTTTAAGAAGTTCCATATTGTCTGTCTTTCTTATGAATTGTACTTATTCATTGCGGCATCAATCTTGCCCGCAATTATCAGCTTTGCCGCCTCTGCGGCATTATCGAGCGATTTTTCGAGATTTTCGCCGTCTTCCTTCTTAAAGCCTGATAATACCCAGTCGGCAAGCGGAAAATCAGGATGCGGCTTTGCGCCTACGCCTATCTTTATACGGGGGAAAGCGTCGCTGTTTGTGTGCAGAATTATGCTCTTTATCCCGTTATGACCGCCGTCACTGCCTTTTCTGCGTATCCTTGTTCTGCCGACATCAAGCGAAATATCATCGTACATCACAAGTATATTCTGAGGGGGTATCTTATAGAAGCTCATAGCCTCGCCTACCGCCTCGCCGCTGTTGTTCATAAAGGTTGACGGTTTCATTATAATGCAGTGCCTGCCCTCTATCGCACAGTCGGCTATGAGGGATTTGAACTTCAGCTTTTTTATCTGTACGCCGAGTTTTTCCGCAAGGGTATCCGCCGCCATAAAGCCTGCGTTGTGCCTTGTGTTCTCATACTGAGTGCCGGGATTGCCAAGCCCCACTATGAGATATTCGACAGCGCCCTGCGGTGCAGGCTCTCTGCCTGCGGCTATCTTATCAAATATATCGGATAATGACATTTTTATTTGTCCTTTGCATTTGCTGTTACCGACGGCTTTCTGAGATAAGCTGTTGCGAGCTTATTCATAAGACGTGCGGATTTTTTATTTGCGGGCTTTTTCATTCTCCACGTCCAGTTTCCTCCGACAGTCGAGGGAACGTTCATACGTCCCCTGCCGTCTATGCCGAGAATGTCCTGCATCGGAATTATCGCAAGTGCGGCAGGGCTTGCATAAACGCTTCTTATGAAGCTGACGTTCTTATGCTCCAGAAAATTTGCGTTTATGTAGCTCTTTGCCATCTTTGCGGCTTTCGCATCTGCTGATTTAAGCCAGCCCATTATAGTATCGTTATCGTGTGTGCCTGTATACGCTACACAGTTATTTACATAGTTATGGCACAGGTGAATACTGTCCTTGCCTTCGCTGTTGAAGCCGAACTGTAAAACTCTCATACCGGGGAAGCCTGTATCGCTGAGAAGCTTTTTTACGCTGTCGAATATATCGCCCAGATCCTCCGCTATGATATTGACATCCCCCAGCTTTTCCCTGACCGTGTCGAACAGCTTCATACCGGGGCCTTTTTTCCACTCGCCGTATTCGGCTGTTGTTGCATCGGCAGGGATAGCATAATAGGTGTCAAACGCACGGAAGTGGTCTATTCTCACCATATCATACAGCTTCATTGCGTGGTCTATTCTTGACAGCCACCAGTTATAGCCGTCACGCTCCATAGCGTCCCAGTCATACAGCGGATTCCCCCACAGCTGTCCTGTGGGTGAGAAATAATCGGGCGGTACTCCCGCAACAAGAGTAGGTCTTAGCGAAATATCTATCGTGAACAATTTCGGGTTTACCCACACGTCAGCACTGTCCATTGCGGCATATATCGGAATGTCGCCTATTATGGATATGCCGTTCTTGTTGGCGTATGCTTTCAGCTTGTTCCACTGAGTAAAGAACATATACTGTACGAAACGGTGAAATTTGATGTCCTCTATATGCTCTTCCTTGAATGCGGCAAGCACTTCGGGCTTTCTGAAGCGTAACTCCTTGTCCCATGTCATCCACGAACGCAGTTCGTTATGCTGCTTTATCGCCATAAAAAGCGCATAGTCCTCAAGCCACCAGCTCTGCTCCTGAATAAAGGCAAGGTAAGAAACGTCCTCCTTGAACGAGAAAAACGCCTTGCGGAGAAGCTCCTTTTTCTGTGCGATTACCTTTTCATAATCTACTGTGGACGGGTCCTCGCCGTATTCTCTGCCCTTTATGTCATCGGGCGCAAGAAGTCCCAGCTCTACAAGCTCCCACAGGTCTATAAGCAGTGGGTTTCCTGCGAATGCCGACGGTGACTGATAGGGTGAGTCGGCATAGCCTGTCGGGTGTATCGGGAGTACCTGCCAGTATTTCTGCCCTGCCGCTTTCAGCCAGTTCACAAACTCAAAGGCAGGTTTTCCGAGTGTTCCTATGCCCTCGTTTGCAGGGAGGCTTGTTATATGAAGTAATACTCCGCTGCTGCGTTTAAGTTCCATAATATCGCCTTTCGGTTCTTGTTCTTACTTTTCGTCATTCATACTTGTTCTGAACGGGGCAACGGGGATGCCGTTCTTGCCGTACAGCGTTACATCGCCGTAATTTGTCCAGAGGTAACGTACATATGCAGGCTTCTTTACTTCATCTGCGTAGACGCTTATCGTTCCGTCCTCGTCTATAACTGCGCAGGCAGGCTTGTATTCCTTATCTGTGCCTGCAACCTCAAAGCCGGTTATGCCGTTGTCGCCCTTTATATCAAAGCCGCTCTCTGCGTGGTCAAAGCTGATAACAGCTCTGTCGCCTGTTACGATCATATTCTTGTAAATAGGGCCGAATGCCTCCGTTTCATTATCGCCGTAAACGTGGTGCATAGCCTGCAGGTAAAGTCTGTGACCTACCGGTACCTTGTTCTTGGGGTGTATCTCATTGAATTCTCCGCAATCGAGAATAACCGCAATACCCGTATTCTTTACCGTCTTGAAGGTACGCATCTGCGCCTCTCTTATAAGGCACCAGTGCTTCCAGTCGGGGTCGGCTTTATAGCGGTGCATCGGGAGCTGTACAAACATGAACGGAAGCTCGTCATCGCCCCAATCGTCTCTCCAGAGCTGAATAAGCGCCTTGAACAGCTTGAAATAAGTTTTCGGTCTGTTGTCGTCCGTTTCGCCCTGATAATAGATAACGCCCTTGATAGTATACGGGCATACACGCTTTACCATACTGTCATAAAGCGCTGTTGCGTGGAAGGGATTTAATGGCGTCATAGGGCCGGGATACTTGCTTACACCGCAGTAAGCCTGACACTCGTCCCACGTTCCGTCGGGATGTGCGCTGTAGAACTCTACCGACTTCTTCTGCCACTCTTCCTCATATTTCACATAGTCAAGATATTCCTTGTCCATTTCCTCTCTTGACCTGCCTGCTACCGCATTGTCGAAATCGTCAAGGTATGCCTTGAGGTCTGTATCCTTTTCGAGAGATTCACGGCTCATCCAGTAGCTTGCGCTTGTACCGCCCCAGTTACAGCCGATTATTCCGACAGTAACGCCAAGCCTTGCGGCAAGCTCCTTTGCGTAGAAATACGCAACTGCGCTCCACGCTCTTGCGCTTTCGCTGTCAAAACAGCTCCAGCCTGTGTTTTCTTCGTCACGGAAGAACTTTTCATCCATATTGCAGTTTTTCTGCGTGTAGTAATAACGGACGTTTTCGGTCTTATCGTTAGCAAGAAAATCCTTGCCGCCCATGCAGTTCTGAAGCTCAAGCTCCATATTGCTCTGACCGCCTGCGAGCCATACCTCGCCTATCATAACGTTACCGAATACGATAGTTTCTTCGCCGTTGCTTATCTTCATCTCATAAGGGCCGCCTGCTTTCATCGCAGGAAGTGTAATACACCACTTTTCATCGGCTACCTCTGTTACCGCTTTGTTTCCGCATATCGAAACTATTACGCTTTCGCCGTTTTTGCCCGTGCCGAATACTCTTACGTTCTTCTCTCTCTGAAGCACCATATTGCTGCTGAATACCGCAGCCGCTTTGAACTTAGCCATTGTTTATGTTTTTCCTTTCCATTTTGACTTTTATACGATTTCTGCCGGTTTTAACGGCAGGAATTTTTCTGTCGCTTTTTTCCTGCAGTGCAGGATATTTTTCCTTTAATAGCGATGAATAAAGTTCCTCGTCCTTTTCTTCGGACAGCGTGTATTTCTTTACCCATCTGTATTCGCCGTCCGCTTTCTTCTCAAACCTTACCGTGACCTTTACGGAGTGCTTATTGCAATGCACTACAGCCATATAGTTCATCGGGCTTAGCCATATAAGCCTGCTTTTCAGCGTTGCGGGTTTACCGCAGACAGGACAGATATAGCGGTTAAGCTCGGATAATCTCGGCACTGCGTTCATACGGGCGGTCTTTACCGTACCCTCCGAGGTCTGTCTGAGGCTCAGGAAGGGATTGCTGTGAACATAATCTATCTTTTTCTGCAGCTCTATTTCGCTCGGTATGTCGTTTATCTTAGTAAGAACCAGTGCGGTATAGTACGCATCGTTTATTGCGCTGTGGTAGTCAAGCTCCTGCTGTACACCGGTTATCTCAACGGCAGATTGAAGTGTTATCTGCGCTCTGTCTATCCCGTACTGCCTTGTCATCAAAGGCTGAAGGTTGAACCATTCGGGAAGCCAGCCGGTGTCCCTTTCGTAGAACTCGCACTGCTTTACAAGCGTAGGTATGTCATCGGGTCCCCACGTTACTATAATAACGTCCTTCCCGAATTTTTCGAGCCATTCTCTGAAGCTCTTAAGCACCACTGTAAGATCGTGGGCGTTCTTAAGGTCATTTTTTGTAATACCCGTCAGCTTCTTTATCCTGCCTTTAAGCTCGGTATAATATCTCGGTCTTACATATTCCGAAAAGAAATCCTCGCTTACGATACCGTCCGTCACGGCAACTGCGCCTATCTGTATGATTTCCACCTGTAGAACTCTTGTGCCTGCTATACGCATTTTTTCTCTGCATACCGGCTGGCTCCATTCCAGGTCAAGTACGATATATGTCACCTGTGTGCCTCACCTCCTGTATAAACACTCATAGCCCCGCAAAAGCAATGCGGGGCATTATGGTTATATCGCTACTTCGATTTTTTCGTCGAAATCGTGATATTTATAGTCTTTCAGCGTAAAGCTGTTTTTAGTGAATTTATAGAAATCGGTTATATCCTCTACAACCATTTCGGGTGCGGGATAAGGCTCTTTTTCTATAATGCGTTTTACTGCGTCGATATGTCTGTCGTAGATATGTGCGTCCGCTATGACGTGTACAAGCTCGCCTGCCTTAAGTCCCGACGCTTTTGCGAACATTATCAGAAGTGCGGCATACTGGCACACGTTCCAGTTGTTCGCAGTAAGCATATCCTGTGAACGCTGATTGAGAATAGCGTTCAGCGTATCTCCCGTCACGTTGAAGGTCATACTGTAGGCGCACGGCGCAAGTCCCATCTCGTGCAGATCCTTATGATTGTACATATTGGTCATTATACGGCGGCTCGCAGGGTTGTGCGAAAGATCGTACAGCACTCTGTCCACCTGGTCGAACTCACCCTCGGGATAGATGCTCTTCTGTCCGAGCTGCCAGCCGTAAGCCTTGCCTATCGTGCCGTTTTCATCAGCCCACGAATCCCATATATGAGTGGAAAGATCCGCAACTCTATTGCTTTTTTTCTGATATATCCACAATATTTCCTCTATTGCGGAACGGTAGTAGATACGGCGGAGCGTCATTACAGGAAATTCCTCCTGCAGATTATAACGGTTTACCACGCAGAACTTTTTTACTGTATGTGCGGGTGTGCCGTCTTCCCAACGGGGTCTGACCTCGCTGTTTGTATCCCATGAGCCGTGCTCGATTATGTCACGGCAGTTTTCTATAAAATATTTATCGGCTAAACTCATTATAATCCCTTAAATTAATTATTTAAATCAGCTTTAGAACCGCTGAAAATCAAAAATTATTTATATTTTCGATAACAGCTTTGTTGTCGAGAAATCTATCTGGTCAATCGTGCGGCTCTCGAACATATTGAGGCTGTCGATACCGCTCATATTGTAGATAGAAACACCTGCGCTTGAAGCGTATGTCTTTACGTTTTTAAGCAGCGTCTGCGCTTCTTCGGGATAATCGTACTTCTTCTCGTCATTTACAAGAGCCTCGTCATAGCTTGTTATCTGAGCGTCGTAAATACCGTCAAAGCCGTAGATGTATATTTCCGAGAAGCCCTCATACAAAGCAAGCTGTAAAGCAATATACAGATCATCGACACGTCTTAAAGCCTCGCTGTGCTGTGTAGAGCCGAACGAGGGCAGCTGAGGGATAAAGCCGTTGCCCATTATATTGAAGTAGGTAGGCTTCTTTTCAAACTTATCCTCAAATACGGTCACATTGCTTGCAACAAAGCAGTCCATAGCTTCGATATACTTGCCGTTTCCGAGATAATGCTCGGCATTTGACAGTATGTACTGTGTGGGACGGAGAGGTGTCTTGCTGAAGAACTTGCATATACCGTTGTAGCTTATGCACTTTTCATTGAACAGCAGGTTCAGCTCATCGAGCTTTACACCTTCCTTATAGCCGATAATAAAGCAACGCTGACCGTGGAACTTATCCTTGCATTCGGCAAGCTGCGGCTCGGTGCGGCGGACATCCTTTTCGAGCTTGTTCTGTGTTGATTTGTCGGAGATGTTGAACTGTGAACGTTTCATCTTCATATATGTGCCGAGAAAGCTAACAGGCTGATTTACAAGGCAGTAGTCACGCTCTGTAAAGCCGTACTGCTGTAAACGCTTTTCGATAGACTGTGCGCTTCCGACACGTCCTGTCATACCCTTGAGATATACCTCAAGCTCATCGTATGACGATGAAACAAGAACGTAATATGCCTTTGACATACCCTTAAGTTCGGTGATACTTCTGATAGAATTATCGCCCTTTACAAGCGTGCGCTCATCGTTTGTAGCCTCAAACGCAAGCTCGGGAACACGGACGCCTTTTTTTCTGAGCTGACCGAGAACCTTTTTCAGTATCTCGCCGTTAACGCCCCGTCCGTCACCAAGTATTACCAGCTTACGCTGACCGATAATCTCGATATTCTTGATTATCTGCTTTTTGTAGTTTCCCGCCTTGAAAAACTTTGTCAGCTTTGCATTGGTAAGAGAATCGTACGTCATCATAATTGTTCACTTCTCCTTTTCAAATATATATTTCTCTGAATTTCCGCCCGTTAAACCGCTCAGCGATTAATCCTCGCTGAGTATGAATGGAAAGTCTGATCTTCAATTTTATAAACCTCAAACTCTCCCGATTGCTGTGCTTTAAGTTAAACCCGAAAACACAATTCACAACTCAGCGATTAATCTTCGCTGAGTATGAACATATCATAAATAACCTTGATAGCCTTCTCGAAGTCAGCCTCGTGGATACCTACTATGATATTAAGCTCACTTGAACCCTGGTCGATCATCTTTATATTGATGTCTGCGTGTGATAAAGCCGCAAATATTCTTGTAGCAGTACCCTTCTTGGACTTCATGCCACGTCCTACTATAGCGATAAGTGCAAGATCGTTCTCTATCTCAATATGGTTGGGGTCTGTTACCTCGCATATCTTTTCAACAATGTCGGGGGTCTTGTCAACGTCCTTGCCGTCAACAATAATGCTCATCGTATCAATGCCTGTGGGGATATGCTCAAAGCACATACCGTTAGCCTCAAGCACTGTAAGTATTCTGCGTAAGAAGCCTATCTCGCTGTTCATCTCATCCTTTTCGATTGAGATAACGCTGAAGTGCTTTTTACCTGCAATACCCGTGATTATGTGCTGAGGAGGCTCGTTGTCCTCTGCAACTATCATTGTACCCTTTGCCGAGGGGTCGTTGGTGTTGCGGATATTTATCGGAATCTTTGCGCTTCTTACAGGGAAGATTGCGGCCTCGTGAAGTACCGATGCACCCATATAAGACAGCTCACGCAGTTCTTTATATGTGATAGACTCGATGACCTTAGGCTCGTCAACTATTCTGGGGTCAGCGATAAGGAAGCCGTTTACGTCTGTCCAGTTCTCATAAAGCTCAGCGTTGATAGCCTTTGCAACGATAGAGCCGGTAACATCAGAACCGCCTCTTGAGAATGTGCGTACCGTGCCGTCGGGATTAGCTCCGTAGAATCCGGGGATAACAGCGTGTGAAAGACCGTGCAGCACAGACGCAAGGCAGGTATCTGTGAGCGTATCGTCAAACTTTCCGTCGGGACGGAAGAATACTACCTTTGCGGCATCTACGAATTCATATCCCAGATAATTTGCAAGAATGATACCGTTGAGGTATTCGCCACGGCTTGCGGCATAATCCTTACCGGCTTTCTTGCGGAAATTGTCTATAATTACCTCATACTCGTCATCAAGTGAAAGAGTAAGTCCTAAATCGCTTATAATTCCGTTGAAACGCTCTGCGATAGGCGCAAACTGATTGTATGCGTTCTTGCCCTCGTTTGCAACTGCGTCATAGCACGCATAGAGCATATCCGTTACTTTTATATCGTCCTTGAAACGCTTGCCGGGCGCACTGGGAACTACATATCTGCGTTCCTTGTCGCTTCTGATTATATCAGCTACCTTGCGGAACTGATTTGCATCGGCGAGTGAGCTGCCGCCGAACTTGACTACCTTACTCATTTTTTAATTTCCTTTCTTGTATACCGTTTACGTCCCTTTTTATGTTGATTTTTACGGATTTTATAGTATGGGACTATATTCTATAATATTTTACCACAGTAAAAAGGAAAAATCAATATGTGAAGGTGAATTTTAAAGGGTTTGAGGTAAAAAAAGGCACATTCTGCAAAATGAGCGGAATGTGCCGTAGTTTGTAGAAAAAGTCTTTTGCTTGAAGTGCCTTCTGTTATATCATTCAGCTTTGGCTACAAAGGCAAGCTACCGATAGTTCTTTTTGTCGGACAGCACTTCTCGGGTTCGCTATTCAAATCAATGCACCTGTCAATATGAAAGAGGGAGACAACCAAAGGGATCAGGTACAAGTCTGAGCCTTGCTCACGAAAGGCTCGTGCACTCCGCTAAAGCTCCGCTGGACTTGACAGCCCCTCTCCCTGTCCCTTAGGTTTTCTCCCAAATCAGTTATTCCTCTTGAGCGACGTGAGGAGCGGGAGCATTGCTAAAGCAATGCTTAGCTTGGCATCCCTCTTTCCTTACTCACACCCCCACCCCGTCGGGGTGTTGGCTAAACTCGAATAACCACCTGAACATTGTATGACCTGTTAATGCAGGGACGCTTAACGCTACACGTCCGCATATTAGTACATATATCTCAGGTTAGTAGCGTTTTTTTGAAAGGTCAATGTCAGTGCAGTTGCACTGATACACTCACGAAAATATTAACTACTTATCGGTATGGAAGCTGTTTTTGGCGGTATTAGCGATGAGTTTCAATGTACGATTTAATGATAAATCGGTTTTTAACCGGCTGAGGATTTACCCTCATCCCATAGCAAGCGCCGGAGTTTCACTCTTTCTCAGCCTTGCAGTCTGCTTTTGCGCCATAACAAGCTCGTAATATACGCCCTTGCTTTGTAAAAGCTCGGTATGCGTTCCGATTTCGGCTACTCTGCCCTTTTTCAGCACTATAAGCCTGTCGGCATTTGCAAGCGTTGACAGCCTGTGAGCTATCGCTATTGTCGTTCTGCCCTTTATCAGCCTGTCGAGAGCGTCCTGTATCTGCTTTTCGGTCTGCGTGTCAAGCGATGCGGTAGCTTCGTCAAGTATAAGTATCTTCGGGTCGTGCAGTATCGCTCTTGCAATAGCTATTCGCTGACGTTCGCCGCCCGACAGATTGTAGCCTCGCTCTCCCACAACGGTATTATAGCCGTCAGGCATACGGGTGATGAAATCGTGGCAGTTTGCCGTCTTTGCGGCATTGACTATTTCCTCAAAGCTCGCATCGGGCTTTGCATAGCGGATATTGTCAAGCACCGTACCGCTGAAAAGATACGTTTCCTGCAATACAACTCCCACCTGCGAACGCAATGAGTTCTGCGATATATCCCGCACGTCCGTGCCGTCTATCAGCACCTGACCCGATGTTGCGTCATAAAGGCGCATAACAAGGTTTATAAGCGTGGATTTGCCAACACCGGAATGTCCGACTATGCCTATCATCTCGCCTTGCTTTATGCTGAACGAAACGTCTTTCAGCACCGGGTTATACGCCTTGTAGCCGAAATATACGTTTTTAAACTCGATATCGCCCTTTATATCAAGGCTGACAGCGTTCTCGGTGTCGCTTATATCATTATCCTCTTCAAGTATCTCGAATACCTTTCCTGCGCTTACTCTTGCCTGTGCAAGCACTCTGGGCAGGCTTGTAAGCCACTGGATAGGACCGTAGAGCATAGCGACATAGGTTGTGAACTGTATCAGCTCACCGAGCTGCATCTCTCTGCCGAGTATCATACTGCCGCCGAAGAACAGCGCACAGAACTCGCCTATGCTGAATATGTAACGGATAGGCGGCTGTACCATATACCAGAGTATATCGGCTTTCTTTACAGAATCTGCCCATTTCGCAGAGGCATTTCTGTACGCTTCTATCTCTCTGTCCTCGTTGCCGTAGTTCTTTACTACCCTTATTCCGTGCAGAACATCGTGCAGAAGCTCGCTTGCACGGCACTGGAAGCGCCACACTCTGCCGTATCTTACGCTTATCGCATTGAACGACTTTACCGAAAGGAAAGCCGCAAGCGGTAAAGGAACGGTAATTACTATCGCCAGTTTCCAGTTTGTGATGAACATAATTATCAGAAGCGCAACAAGTGCGGTCGTCTGAAAAATCATGTCCTTGCCCTGCCTTGTCATAAAGTCCTGCAATGTTGCCGCATCGCCCGATACACGATTGATAAGCTCGCCCGGAGTACGTTTTGCAACATTGCTCATGGATAGCTGCTGGGTCTTGTTGAAAATATCACGGCGCAGATCCCTGCCGTATGCCGTTGATATTTTATAGTTGCACACCTCCTGCAGCAGCCTGAATCCCATAGATGACAGGTTAAGTACAAGAATGCACAGCGTTATCTTCCAGAAAAGCCCCCAGTCGCTGTTATTCGGCACTATAAGGTCGTCTACCAGTATGCGCTGGAACAGCGGATTGATAACGTCAAAAGCATACAGCACGAATGTTGCGAAAAGCGACAGACCAAACTGCACCTTGTACGGCGCAAGCCTTTTTACGAGCTTTAAAAACACGCCCTTTTTCGCATCACAGAACATACATTTACTGCTGCCTCTTAGCGCCGCTCCGCACTTCTGACAGCTTGGCTCGTCTGCGTCCGTATGCTCGGTAAATTCGCCCGTAGCAATGTAATGCTCATATATCTTTGCAAGCTCCGCATAGCGCATATAATACTTCTGCGAAAACTGACAGACGCATATGTCCCTGCCGTGCATATCCCTTACGCACAGCATCGAACAGCCGATAAGCTGTTCTACCGTTATCTTGCTTATATCCGATACGGCAAACTCCCGTACCGCTTTATCGTCATAATATACCGTGAGCTTGTCCTTTGTGGCAGTAAGATGCCCGTTTGCGTTTTTAGCCTTTTTGTCTATGTCAAACGGCAGTGAAAAGCTCACGCTGTCAATATCCACGCCTTTCGGTACTGACAGTTTCAAATTCATTTATACCCACTCCTTTCTGCAAAGGCAATAAATGCGGTATCAGATGAACAGCTGGAGCTTTTTGATGCTTGCCTTGTCCAGCCTGTCAACATCAGGTACGCTGTAGCGGTTTCCGTCTGCGTCCGTCACGGCAAGCATCTTTCCGTGTATCACTCTGAAATTATGCCACCAGTCATACACGGCTATTTTCTTTTCACCTGCCGTAGTATCGGCTTCAAGGAAAAGATACCCCATCTGATTATCCGTTATCCTGTGAATCTTCTTTATCTCAGGAATGTAGTATTTGAGCTTGAGATAATCATCGGCTGTCTTTTTAGTATCAGCCGCCAGATCTTCAAGGTCCTTTATAACGCCTATCTCTTTCCACTCGTCTTCCTCATTCTTATAGCTTACGCTTATATACCTGTTTTCGTCGTTGAACGGTACGAGCCTTGTAAGATCGACCTTTTCATAATCCCTGCCGTCATACGAAAACTCAAGATAGCCGCTTTCGGTTTCGGTAAGCCCGATTTTATCGGGTGAAAGAATGTTAAGCGTATCCACATCATAAATTGCAGTTGTATTCTGTTTCATAAGCGCTCCTTTCTGCGTCAGTCAAGTCCGACAGATCTCAGCGACTCGCTTTGCAGCTTATACAGCTCGAAGTATTTTCCGTTTGTGCGTATCAGCTCATCGTGAGTTCCGCTCTCCTTTACCTCGCCGTGTTCGATAACATACAGCTTGTCTGCGTCACGGAGCGTTGAGAGGCGGTGTGCTATCGCAATTATCGTTCTGCCGCTCTTGAGATTATCTATCGCACTCTGTATCTTACGTTCTGTTGCTGTATCCATAGCCGCCGTAGCCTCGTCAAGTATAAGTATATTCGGCTTCTGTATCAGCGCACGGGCTATTGATATACGCTGTTTTTCGCCGCCCGACAGGCTTACGCCGCCGCTTCCCGTAACGGTATCGTACCCTTCGGGGAGCTTCATTATAAAATCGTGAGCGTTTGCGCTTTTTGCCGCTTGTATCACTTCTTCCATTGTCGCATCGGGTCTTGCGTATCTGATATTGTCTGCGACAGTTCCCATAAACAGATATGTTTCCTGTGACACAACGCCGATATTCTTTCTGAGAACGTCAAACGGTATCTTCTTTACGGGTATCCGTCTATCGTTATCTCGCCCGATGTTACATCGTACATTCTTGATATGAGATTGATGATAGTCGATTTACCCGCACCCGTCTTACCGACAATGCCGGTAAATCTGCCTGCCTCGGTAGCAAAACGACATATTTTTAAGCACCGGTCTGCCTGCCTCATATTCAAACGTTACATCTCTGAAACAAATATCGCCCTTCAGAACACCGTCCGGTATAACGGCAGGCTCAGCGGGCGGCTTCACTGTAGGCTCGCTGTCGAGTATTTCAAACATTCTGCCTGCGGCATCGGTACACCTTGCCCAGTCGTTGCCCATATACATAAAGAAGAATATCGGATCCCATATAACGCCGAAATAGTTTATGAGCAGTGTCAGTCCGCCGAGCTGAAGGTTACCCATCAGCACAAGAGCAACGCCAAGACAGTATATAACACCGCTGAAAACGGCATATATTCCGTGCTGTACAGGGAAGAAATGAGCGCTCCTCTTATCCCTTGCGTATTCAGCCGAATAAAGATTATTGTTCTTTCTGCCAAAACGGGATATTTCCTGTTCCTCACGGGAAAACGCCTTTACTACCCTGTGTCCGTTCAGTGCGTCCGACAAGGTAGACGTAACACCTCGTCTTGCAATATCACGGTTTCTCCAGTGCCTTCTCTGACCTCTCAGCCAAAGCACCTCGCACAGCAGTACAAAGAACACAGCAAGGAACATCGACAGCGATATTATCGGGTTCACCATAAGCATAAGCACGACAAGCCCTGCTATCTTTATCATATTCGCAATAAACTGCGGAACTATATCAACGAAAAATCCGTACACGTCAAAGCTGTCACGGTCTACCCTGCCCATAAGCGAGCCTGTCTGCTTAGTCGTGAAGAATGACAGCGACAGCTTCTGCATAGAAGCGAAAATATCCGTCCTCAGCTTATGTATTACCTGCGGTGTTATCCTGCTTATAATAACACCGTAGATCATCGAAAATCCCGTAGACAGCAGTGAGAATGCCGCCATAACGAGTATCACGAACAGTATCTGCCCGTGCAGACTTCCGCCTTCACTCAGAACGTCATCGTACAGCATTTTTGTGCCAAAATAGGGAGCAATAAGTCCCAGCGCCACCGATACCGCTATCAGAGCAAGTATCACCGCTATCTGCTTTTTGTAGTCGCCGAACATACCGAGCAGCCGCTTGAACACCCATGTACGCTTGGTGCAGTACGGGCAGAAGGCTCTGTTCGGGTCGGGATATTTTCTGTTGCACTTCGGACAATACAGCGTCTTGTCATCAAGTGCGGAATCGTCGGGCGTTTCGCCCTTTTTGATAGTTTCATAACGGCGGCAGAACTGCTCGAATTTTTCGGAAAACCCTCCCGAAAACATCGCAAGCTGTTTTTCCGTGCCGTCCGTCATCTTCGCCATCAGCCTTGCCGTAAACTGATAGCGGTCAACATACAGCTTTTCGATTTCCTCCATAGGATATTCGCTGAAATCCTTGAAATCAAACTGTGTGTCAAACGTCTTTTTATTCTTTACAAGTCTGTCATAGCCTGATAACAGATAAAGCGTTTTGTTATCAAACGTGATGTAGGTGTCATAATAACACCCCTCGCCGTCCATATCTGCTTTTACACAGTATAACAGCTTATCCGTATCGACCGCCCTGACAGAAAAAGCTGCCTGCACAGCGGCAGACAGCTTATCAAAATACTTCATTCATTCACCGTTTCTTTCCGACCGTAAATGCGGTCTTGCGAAACACAAAAAGATACGGCATCAGAGCGATTTACTTTTTGCCTGCCGTGCGTGTGCAATATCTTTTTATGTATTTCAAACGTTACGGCAGCCGCAATAAACCGGCAGATTGACAGATGCAGACCGTCCTACAAGGCTCATTACAGGCTTCCGTTCTAAGAATTTTCTTCTGACAGCTTATCTGTAAAAGAGCATAGCATCCCCTTGTTACAGATTTGCCCATGTGGATATTATATTAATTCCGTTCCTGTTTTCCTTGTATGTCGGTCAATGCTTATTATCTGTACATTGTGCTTGCCACTTCGGCAAGAATGTCCACGCCCTTTTCAATCTGTTCGTCTGTGGGAGTGGAATAGTTAAGTCTGAATGACAGACAAGGAGCGTTTTCATCGGTTAAGAATGCGTTGCCGGGAACAACAGCTACCTTGTTCTTTACTGCCTTCTTGCAGAAGTAAGGCATATCGCCGTCGGGAAGCGTACCCCAGATAAACAGACCGCCCTCGGGTTCTGTGAACTTTATGGACTTGGGCATCTTCATCTTGAGGTTTGTAAGCATAAGATCCGACTTGCGCTTGTAGATCTCTCTCAGCTTTTCAAGGTGCTGTTCAAAATCGTTTTCGGTAACGAACTTATAGGTGATCATCTGCGGCAGGATAGAGGTGTGAACGGTTGAAACCTGCATACAAACTACAGCCTTAGCGATTACGTTCTTGGGGGCGCAGAGGTATCCCACACGCAGACCGGGGGCAAGCGTCTTTGAGAATGTTCCTGCATAAAGAACGTTACCGTTCTTGTCGAGCGACTTTATGGTAGGCACATTTTCGCCTATATAACGAAGATCGCCGTAGGGATTGTCTTCAAGGATATATACGTTGTACTTCTGAGCGAGCGCAAGTACAGCCTTACGCTTTTCAAGGCTCATTGTCTTGCCTGTAGGGTTCTGGAAGTTGGGTATGAGATAGATGAAAGCCGTTCTGGGATTCTCTATAAGAGCCTTTTCGAGCTTGTCGATATTTATACCGTCATCTTCCATCTCAACGCCTACAAGCTTAGCATTATAGGAACGGAATGCGTTCAGCGAGCCGATGAATGTAGGAGCTTCGCAGATAATCGTGTCACCCTCATTGCATATCTCCTTGGTCACTACCTCAATCGCCTGCTGTGCGCCCGATGTGATAACCACATCTTCATCATTCTCGTTGAACATACCTTTTTTCTTAAGGTCGTCCTTTATCCAGTTACGAAGGGGAGTATAGCCCTCCGTGATAGAATACTGAAGTGCGTCAATGGGCGTGGTTGTAAGTATTTCATTTGTTATACGGGCAATCTCTTCCGTAGGGAAAGCCTCGGGAGCGGGATTGCCAGCCGCAAAGCTGATTACCTCAGGATCTGCCGTAAATTTAAGTATCTCTCTTATCGCAGAGGGCTACAATGTCTGTACTCTGTATGAAAATGCGTTCATATTTATATGTCGGTCTTACCGCCGCATAAACGGTATGACCTTTCCTCCTTGCATTTATTTTGTAATGGGTGAGTGGCATATTGGGTCTGCCGCTGTTACAATAGCTATATTTTATCACATATTCAAGCGGATTGCAACAATTTTTACAGCAAACAGCTTTTAATCACGGCAGATTGCGGATGTATTTCGGATTTTCACGGAACAATCGCTTAATTCCAAACGAAAAATGTTGACTTTTATTAAAAAACGTTTTATAATTTAAGTAACGGTTTTTGCCGTGTAATTCAAAAAACGGAATGTTTAAATACTATTCGGAGGTAACAACAATGGCTTTTTGCAACAAATGCGGAAACCAGCTCCCCGACGGAGCTAATAACTGTCCTAACTGCGGCGCTCCCGCAGGAAACACACAGCAGAACACACAGGACTTTGTAAACAACATGATGAACACAAATGATACAACATCACAGTTTGATCCGCAGGATATAAACAATAACAAGGGTATGTCCGTACTTGCTTATATCGGATTCCTGTTCCTTGTTCCCCTGCTTGCTTGCCCTAACTCGAAGTTTGCACGCTATCACACAAACCAGGGACTTGTACTGTTCCTGTTAGAGTTTGCATTAGGTGTTGTAACAGGTATATTAGGTATTATTCCTATAGCAGGTCTTATAATCGGCGGACTTTTAAGCGCAGTAGGCGGTATCTTCACTCTTGTACTTATGATCATGGGTATCATCAACGCCGCACAGGGACAGGCTAAGGAGCTTCCTCTTATCGGCAAGATCACACTGCTGAAGTAATTTGCATAACATATCATATAAACAGCGTTGCCCCCGTCTTTCTGACGGGGGCTTATCTGTTTTTATAAGCATCGTTAAAATAGGACACAGCATAAAACCGCTCCGCCGTAAAAAATACGGCGGAGCGGTTTTTATCAATTATTCTTTGAAAGCCATATACTTGCCACATCAAGAGCCTCATAAAGACTGCCTCTTTCGCTCGTCTTTGTGATTATCTCTGTAGCCGGGGTTTTCGGATCGGTTGACATAAGCTGTACCCTTGTCTTGTCGGCTATCTCAAGATCCTTGACCTTGTGGGTGGATAATACAGTCAGCATGGCAACGTATTTGTCTGACATATTGCCATAATAGATAGTGTTGTCTTTCCTTACAAGAGGAAGACCTTTGTAGGTGAAAAATTCCTGCTCTGTCATAATAACCTCCACCGTTGCACTAACGGTCAGTATGTGACGGACAGATCCCGTGCAAAATTTAAGATCCGCCCCCTGTCGTCACATATCAATTATAATGCCCTGCGGCATCAGAACTCTGATACTATCTCTCCGCCGGAGAGAAGCGCATTCAGATTTTCGAGTAGTCTTGTCGCATATATCTGCCTTACCTTGTAGCGGACATCGCCGTTTACAACGATAATGCAGGTACGGTCGCTCTCGCTCGCATAGAACTCGACAACGTCGCTTTCCTTGCCTTCTTCACGATGATCGTAGGTGACACCTGCGATGAACTTGTTGTCGCCTGTAAGATCGTCAAGGTAAATCTGCTCTGCGTATGCCGAAAGCAGATACTGATAGAATGCCTTGAACTTGGCTGAATCTACCTCCTTGCCTTCGTATGTGAAGCTCGACTTGTCAGCGTCGCCCGTAATAGTGAAATCATATGCCTTTCTGTCGCTGTCATAGATTGTTACACCGTCAAGATAATAGATATAAGGTGTAAGGAACAGCTTATAAAGCATATTTTCGGGTGTTGCGGTAAGCCACGGCAGAGAGTCGGGAGAGAACACATATATTGCGTCCTTGCCTGAGAGCATACCATAGTAGCCCGTTATCGTCTTTATTTCTTCGCCTGTTTCATCGTTCTTTGTAACAGTGTAGACAGCAGAGCCTAAAGTGAGCTTGGTAACGGTTTCCTTGTTGCTTACCATAGTAACGGTGCAGTACGGATCGTCAAGACCCGCCTGCTTTTTCTGCTCGTCTGTGGGAGATACGGCAAACACATCCGAAGCCGATATTCCGAACAGGCCGAAAATCACTTTCTTGTCAAGCTCATCATCTGCAAGGATATTGTTGTGGCTGGACATTTCATAAGCAACGTATGTTGACGAAAACTTCTTTTCGGTTTGCTCGGGGAGCTTGTCAAGAACTATATCCTTATCCAGATCCTTTCGCTGGATACGAACCCTGTTTACTTTATCTTTCTCGGAATCATAAGCCGCTGTAAGCGTTGACTTGTTGACGTATGACAGCTCGCTGTTCATTGCAAAGCTGACGCCTGCATTTGCTACAAGGTATACCGTATCGCTCTTATCGGTTTTAACATACCACGAGTTTTCGCCCTCGTACTTTATACCGATAAGGCAGGTTATGTCCTCAGCCTTGTTATCCTTGAACGTCATTTTAACCGTTGCGGTCGGCTTGTCAAAGCCGTACTTGGCAAGATCTGTCGCATTTTCCTCAACGATTTGCTTTGCACCGATGCCGCCGGCACTGCTCATTGCGGTTGAATATGCACTGCTGTTTGCAAGTGCCTCGGGGATCGAATCTATGCCCCACTTTTCCTTACCTAAACGGTTTATCGTATATTCGCCGCTCTCATTGCTTATCGTGAGCGTTGAAATATCATCGGCCGTATAATCGGTCACGCTGACGGTTTTGCTGCTTGACGTGCCAGAGTCTGCGTTGTCGCTCTTCGGCTGTGTCAGCACCAGTGCGAGCGTTGCCGCACCGAGTACCACAATGCCGATTACCGAGCCGAGTATTATTTTAGTATTTTTCTTCATTGCCGACCTTTCGCTTACTTATGCAGACGCTTTACCCATATTACAATACCGGATATTATCAGTAACAGAGGCAGTACGATAACGAAGCCTATAACAAGACCGTTCTTCTGTGCATCTGTTATCTCAAAGGTTGAGGTGTTGTAGGACTTGGGAGTGAGCGTAATGCCCTCCTCCTTGTTACAGCTTACGTTGAAGATATTCATAATAAGCTGTGAGTTGTTTACGGACGCTGTCTGCAGGAACGATGTGTTGAGGAATTCCATACCGCCGATTGCTACTATACGGCTGGAGAAGGGATTTGTACCCTCATATCTTGTCTTTACCGCCTGCATTATAACAGAATACTGCTTTCTTTCCGCATCGCTCTCGGGCGACCAGTTATCACCGCTGTCCTGCGGCTTTATAACAGCACCTGCATAGGTGTTCAGTATAGACTGTACGGTAATGTTGCCGTTGCCGTTCTGATCCGCCCACTTTGATGTCACAGGGCTCATATTGTAGCCGTGAACGGGCGAGCTGTTTGTGAACTTGCTGAAGTCTGTATCGGGTACTGAAAGCACCTGATATGTGTTCATACCGCTGTAGGTGTAGTTTTCGTCTGTCTGGTAGGTGATACCCTTTTCGACCTTCAGACCCCACTGGTCAAGCAGACCGTCAATGTTAGGTGAATCACCGAGCTTGGGATTGCCTACATATACAAGGTTCTTGCCGAATTTACCGCTGTTGTCAAGCCATGTGTCGAGCTTGTTTATATCGGCAACGGAATAATCCTTATCGGGTCCGAACATAAATACAAAATCGTAGTCCTCGCTTATCTTGTCGGTAAGCGTAATGTTCACCGATTCGATAACGTAGCTGTTTGTCTTGAGCAGATTCTGTAAAACAGTATTCTCCTTTTCTCCGTAGCCCGTTAAAACCGCAACCTTTACAGGATCTGTATCGGTAACGTTCATAATAGCGGATACTACAGCCTGCTCTGCATTGGCTTCAACCTTTTCGGGCCGCTTCACGCCGTAATAGTTGAGGTACTGTTCATTATAGGTTATGCTGAGGAAGTCCTCGTAGGTCAGCACCTTTACACGCTTTGTAGCCTTGCTCTCGACCATAATTTCATTCGAGGTTATGGTTTCGGTGTAATTTGCTATAAAGCCGGGGTTTGAAACTACATCAATATACTGTAATTTTATGTTGGAATTCGCCGCTGCGATCTTCTTCAGTATCTCGTTTGTCTGATAGTAATAAGAGCTGCCTCCGGTAAAAGCCGCTTCCTCGCTTGTTACCGTTATCGTAACCTCATCGGTCACGGTTTTGAGATAATCTACCGTTGACTGCTCAATGCTGTAAAGTCCGGAATCGGTAAGATCCGCCGTCGGCATGAATCTGTCACCGAGCAGTGTGATTATTACGTTTACCAGAACCACTGCCACTATAAATATGACCGTGAACAGTACCGACAGACCGCCGTACTTGAACTTCTTGTTTCTGAACGGATTCTTGCGGGGTTTGCCGTTCCTGCTGTTGCTCTTTTCTGCAGGAGCGGTATCTGTTTTATTCTCAGCCGCTGTTTCTTTTACTTCAGCCGCTTCGTTTATTTTACTCATGCGTTTTCTCCTTTATCCCTTTATCATAGTCATCGCTTATGCCCAGCGGCGTTTTTCAAGTACCCTTACCGTAAGGAACAGGAAAATAAAGATAACGCTCACAAAGAATATCAGGCTTGACAGGCTGAATATTCCGCTTGTTATCTCGGAGTATCTCGAATATACCGAGATGCTTGAAAGCACGTCCTGTAAAAATCCGTTGGGGAGTGCGCTTTTCAGCGTATTCATAAGCAGTATCATAAGATTGATAAAGAAACCGCCTATTGCCGCTATCATCTGGTTTTCCGTAAGTGATGATATGAAAAGACCTATAGAAACAAATATACCGCCGAGAAGTAAAAGACCTACGGTGTTGCCCCATATCGGAAGCCACGAAACCGTCGCAAAGGTCGACATTACAAAGCCGTATACAGGCATAACCGCAACGCCTATCGCAAATATTGCATAAGCCGCAAGGAACTTGCCCATTACTATAGACAAAAGGCTTACGGGAGCGGTCAGAATAAGCTGATCCGTCTTCTGCTTCTTGTCTTCAGACAGCAGTCGCATAGTAAGCAGAGGCACGAAAACCATAAGCACTATGAACATCATCAGGAATACGCTTGATATATCGGTCGAGCCTACAGACAGGGAGAAGATATAAAAGAACAATCCCGAAAATGCGTAAAAAATAGCAAGGAACACATAGCCGAGCGGCGATGTGAAATATGCCTTCAGTTCTCTTTTAAATATTGCAAACATTTTTATTCCGCCTTTCCGCTTACTTTGACAGCTTCAGCTTATCAACGCTGTCGCCGACATTACCGTATATATCGCCCGTTGTGATCTTGAGGAACACTTCTTCAAGAGTAAGCTCACTGGACTTCATCATAAGCAGAGTGTAATTTCTTGACGCAAGACGCTTTGAAACTTCACGGCGAATGTCCGTACCGGGCTTTGCGTTTAAGAAGTATTCGCTGACGCCCTCCTCGACATTCTCCCTGTTGACGAACACCTCGTCCATACCGGGAATAGCCGAAAGTAGCTTCTTCACGTCTGCGGGGTTTCCCTCACAGCGTATCACAAGCTTGTGATCTGCGGACATATTCTTTGCAAGATTGTCTGCGCTGTCGTTTGCTACTACCTTGCCTCTGTTGATGATAACTATCTTGTCGCATACCGCCTGTATCTCCGGGAGTATGTGGCTTGAAAGTATTACGGTATGGTTCTTGCCAAGCTTCTTTATAAGCGCTCTTATCTCGATTATCTGCTTGGGGTCAAGTCCGACCGTAGGCTCGTCAAGAATAAGCACCGGCGGATTTCCCACAAGCGCCTGTGCAAGACCCACACGCTGTTTGTAACCCTTTGAAAGATTCTTGATAACACGATCCTTGACATCGGTTATCTTTACAAGGTTGCATATCTCCTTTAAATGCGAGTTGATCGGCAGCTTGCACTTTTTCAGCCCGTATACGAACTTAAGGTATTCCATTACCGTCATATCAAGATATAACGGAGGCTGTTCGGGAAGATAACCTATCATTTGCTTAGCTTTTACAGGCTCTTCAAGAATATCTATACCGTTTATCTTTGCTTCGCCCTCCGTTGAGGAAAGATAACCCGTAAGGATATTCATTGTAGTTGATTTTCCTGCACCGTTGGGACCGAGAAAACCAAGTATCTCGCTTTCTTCTGCGGTAAAGGAAACATTGCTGACTGCTGTTTTAGAGCCGTAACGCTTAGTCAGATTCTTTACTTCTATCATTTTTTGCTCCTTAAAACGAAGTATCCGGCAGAACATTGGTACATAGCCGTACCTGCCCTGCGCACATCTGTTATATTCTATCCTGCACAGGTGAAACCTGTGTGATAAAACAGTGTATTTATTGCTTGGCGGCGATTTTATCTTTGTCAAGCTGAGCTTTAAGCTCGCCTACGCTGTCAAAACGTCTTTCGGGACGTATAAAATCAAGCAGTGAAACACGCAGTGTCCTGCCGTAAAGATCACCGTCAAAATCCATTATATGCGTTTCCGCAAGAGGACTGTCCTTATAGTCAACAGTAGGCTTTACGCCTATGTTTGTAACAGACGGCATGACCCTGCCGTCAAGATATGTCACGCTCTTATATACTCCAAAGCGTGGCATAACTATGCTTTCGGGGAAACGCTGGTTTATAGTCGGGCTTCCTATGGTTCTGCCTATGCGGTTGCCCTCTATCACTCTGCCCTCTATCGAAAAATCATATCCGAGCAGTTTGTTCGCCTTTGCTATTTCACCCGATTTTATCAGATTTTTGATGGCCGTTGAATGTACCACACATCCGTCCAGACTAAACGGCGGTATTATAACGACCTTTATGCCGTACTCACGGCATATACATTTAAGCTCTTCGGCGTCGCTTCCTCCGCCTGCTCCGAGCCTGAAATCAAATCCGCACACAACGACCTTTGCGTTCATTATCTTCACGAGAACCTTTTCGATGAAATCCCTTGCCGTGTAGTCGCACACCGAATTGAAATCCGGAGAATAAATATATTGTACTCCGGCTTCTGCGAGCTTCTCCAGCTTCATATCGTTTGTGAGCAGGTTCTCTATCTTTTTCCCTTTTAGGCAATGCCGTATTGCTGTGAAACGTGAACATTGCAGGGCAAAGCCCGCCGTGTCTGAAGCATTCCTCCACGACCTTCATATGACCTAAATGCAAGCCGTCAAAAAAGCCGAGTGCCGTTGCTGTCGGCGGGATGGGTATTATATTTTCGGTAATGTCAATCAAGAATAAACCTCCGTGTCCCGCATTAAATGGGAAAATCAAGATAATATATTAAGGTATACGCTTTTAAGCCCGTTCTCCCCATTCACCCTTGCCACGCCTAAAAAATCACCATCGTGCTTAAGACGCAGGCAGGTGCCTTCCGGGTATGAAATATCCATTCTTCCGCAGTCAAGTATCATGCCGTTCATGAACAGCTTCTTTTGTGTACCGTCCAGAGTTATCTCGTCATAGCACGAGAAAACACGCTCTGTCGGCAGTACCAGCCTTGCGGTATCCTCAGGCGGCATATTACGAAGCGTTTCAATATCGTGGCAGTCCGACAGCGTAAAGCCTGCCGCCATCGTGCGGCAAAGCGAGGTCATTATCGCTCCTGTGCCGAGCTTTTTTCCTATATCGCTTATGATAGTGCGGATATAGGTTCCTTTTGAGCAATAAATATCAAGCGTACCTGTGCGCTTTTCCTCGTCATAGTCGGACAGCTCTATCGAATATACCGTGACCGGACGAGCGGCACGTTCAACCTCAACGCCCTGCCTTGCAAGGTCATAAAGCCGTTTGCCGTTTATCTTCACCGCAGAATACATCGGCGGTATCTGCATTATATCGCCCTGCATAGTCTTTACCGCATCGGTAATTTCCGCAGGCGTAACGGGCTTTTCGCTCTTAGTCAGCACCTTGCCCCATACGTCCTCGGTATCGGTAGTCACACCGAGCCCGAAGGTCGCACGGTATCTCTTGTCGCTGACAGGATTCAGGTCGGCTGTCTTTGCCGCTCTGCCGATATATATCGGCAAAACGCCTGTCGCCATAGGGTCGAGCGTACCGCCGTGACCGATTTTTCTCGTTCCTGCCGCCCTTCGCATTATCGCCACAACGTCAAACGAAGTGAAATCCTGCGGCTTATTGATACAGATTACGCCGTTTATTTCATTCATTTGCTTTCAGCGCCTTTTCAAATACAGGCAGCAGCTTTGCTTTCACAAACTCTATACTGCCCTCTATGGTACAGCCTGCGGCTCTGGCGTGACCGCCGCCGCCGAACAGGGCGCACACGCTTCCTGCGTTTATAGGCTCTGCCGTTCTGACAGAGATCTTGAACGTAGCAGGACCCTTCTGCTTTACTGTAGCGCCGATAATTACGCCCTCTACCTGACGGGGAAGGCTTGCAAGGCCGTTGAAGTCCTCGCTGTCAACTCTGCCCATAAAGCGATCCATAAGCTCCGTTGTCAGCCATACTACCGCTACCCTGTCGTCACAGAAGAATTCCATTCCCTGCGTTATCGCCTGTTCAAGCTCCAGCCTGCCCTTTGACTTCATATCAAACAGCTTGTAATTGATGCCGGAAACATCAAACTCATAAGCCATCAGCTTAGCGGCTATTATGTGCGTTCTGCTTGTCGTGTTGGAATACTTGAAGCAGCCCGTGTCGGTTGCAAGTCCTGTGTAAAGGCAGGACGCAATCTCACCGTCAAGCTGTGCGTTCATTTCCTCCGCTATCTGAAAAATAAGCTCGCAAGCCGCAGCCGCCTCGGGATCGACAAGAGTATATTTTGCAAACTCCTGTCTACTCTCGTGGTGGTCTATCGCAAGGAATATCCTGCCGCCGTATACTGCGTCAAGGTCGCCGAGCAGTTTTCTGTCAGCAACGTCAACGCTCACTATGGTCTTTTCCTCAAAGCTCTGCTGTATCACCGTATCACGCAGAAACTCCATACGGGGCGCTATCTCGTCCGCACACATAACCTTTGCCCGTTTGCCCATCTTCTGAAGCATACCGCAAAGGCCGTAAGCACAGCCCAGTGTATCTCCGTCGGGGTTGGCGTGTGACAGTATCAGAAAATCATCGTTGCTTTTCAGTAGCTCTGCCGCTTTTTTAACGTCTGTTATCATTATTGTTTACCTTTCGTCTTCGCCGTTATCATCGGGTTCGGCAGGTTTCGGCAGTTTGCTTATCACCTCGCTGATATGCTCGTAATAATCCATCGAATTATCCGGCACGAATATCAGCTGAGGCAGCTTGCGCATCTTCACACGCTCGTTGATTCTTCTTTTAAAGAAACCCTCTGCCTTCTTGAGATGCTCGGCGACATTTTTTGTGGTGTCGCCGCCCTCAAGCGTTGTGATATAAACCTTGCAGTAGGACAGATCGCTTGTCAGCTCACAGCGTGACACACCGACCATCGCCTTTACTACAGCGCCGTCCTTTATATCACGCATAGCTGTGGAGATTTCACGTTTTATATCCTCCGCAAGTCTTGCTGTATTGAAATTTGCCATTAATCTCTGTACTCCTCGGTAACAAACGCCTCGAATATATCGCCGTCCTTTATGTCGGTGAACTTTTCAAGCGTGATACCGCACTCGTAGCCTGCGGCTACTTCCTTCACATCGTCCTTGAAACGACGTAAGCCTGCTATCTTGTCAACGGCAACGATTATGCCGTCACGGACAACTCTTACCTCGCCGTTTCTCTGTACCTTACCGTCAAGTACATAAGAGCCTGCTACCACGCCGACGCTCGACAGCTTCATTACCTGTCTTACCTCAACACGTCCTGTATCAACTTCTCTGTACTTGGGAGCAAGCATACCCTTCATGGCTGTTTCGATTTCTTCTATTGCGTCATATATTACTCTGTAGAGTCTTATATCGACACCGTCACGCTTTGCGTTGTCTGCAGCCGCAGGGTTAGGTCTTACGTTAAAGCCTACTATGATAGCGCCCGATGCCTTTGCAAGCATAACGTCGCTTTCTGTTACGGCACCTACCGCACCGTGAATTACTTCTACCTTTACTTCATCGTTTGACAGCTTTGACAGTGACTGTGAAACAGCTTCTACAGAACCCTGTACATCCGCCTTTACGATGATAGGCAGCTTCTTCATCGAGCCTTCCTCGATCTGTGAGAACAGATTATCAAGGCTGACCTTCTTATAGAGCTTGAACTGTTCTTCCTTAGCGTCGAACTTTCTCTTTTCAACAAGCTCTCTTGCGAGCTTTTCATCTTCAACAGCCGCAAAATCATCACCGGCGCTCGGCACTTCCGCAAGACCCATTATCTCAACGGGAACAGAAGGACCTGCTTCCTTTACCGCTTTGCCCTTGTCGTCACGCATTACACGCACACGGCCTACAGCAGTACCTGCGATTATGGTATCGCCTGTGTGGAGAGTACCCGACTGTACAAGAACGGTTGCGATAGGACCTCTGCCCTTGTCGATTCTTGCCTCGATAACAACACCCTTTGCAAGTCTGTCGGGGTTAGCCTTAAGCTCAAGGACATCTGCCGTGAGGTTTACCATTTCGAGAAGCTCGTCTATACCCTCGCCTGTCTTTGCCGATACGGGAACGCAAATTACATCGCCGCCCCATTCTTCGCATACAAGGCCGTGCTCTGTAAGCTCCTGCTTTACCTTGTCGGGATTTGCCGTAGGCTTATCCATCTTGTTTATTGCAACTATTATCGAAAGGTTTGCAGCCTTTGCGTGATTTATCGCTTCTACCGTCTGAGGCATAATGCCGTCGTCTGCGGCAACAACGAGTATCGCTATATCCGTAGCCAGCGCACCTCTTGCACGCATAGCGGTGAACGCCTCGTGTCCGGGAGTGTCAAGGAATGTAATATCCCTGCCGCCTGCCTTTACCCTGTAAGCGCCGATATGCTGTGTGATACCGCCTGCTTCGCCGGACGTAACATTAGCGTGTCTGATTCTGTCGAGGAGCGATGTCTTACCGTGGTCAACATGTCCCATAACAACAACAACGGGTGAACGGGGCTGTAAGTTCTCCTCTGTATCCTCTACTTCTTCAAACAGACGTTCTTCGATGGAAACTACAACTTCCTTGGTAACCTTTGCACCGAATTCTTCCGCTACGATACAAGCCGTATCATAATCGACCGACTGGTTGATAGTAACCATTACGCCCAGGCTGAACAGCTTCTTTATAACGTCTGCGGCTGTGACCTTAAGACGTGACGCAAGCTCCGATACGATTATCTCATCGGGAACCTGTATCTCAAGCTGTTTCTTTCTTGCCTTTTCAAGCTCAAGACGCTTCAGCTTCTGAGCCTCTGTTTCCTTCTTCTTGCTGAACTGCTGCTTGCCCTTCTGCGACTTCTGGCTTATCTTCTGCTTCTTTGTATAAGCGTCATTCTGACGTCTGTTTCCGCTCTCGGTCGAAGCTATGGTTTCATACTTCTCGTTGTACTTATCAAGGTTTACATAACTGCCCCTTGTGTCAACGTGCTTTGTGACCTGCTCGCCTCTCTGTACAGCCTCGCCCTTGACGTGCTTTGTGGGAGGTGCGTTTGTCTTGATATTTGCAAGGTCGATAACAGGCTGTGCCGGAGCTGTCTGCTGTACAGGCTTAGTATCCCTGCGGTCATTTCTGGTATCGTTTCTTCTGTCGCCGTAGGGCTTTCTGTCACCCTGCTGTCTGTCGCCGTAAGGCTTTCTGTCACCCTGCTGTCTGTCGCCGTAGGGCTTTCTGTCGCCCTGCTGTTTGTCGCCGTAGGGCTTTCTGTCGCCCTGCTGTCTGTCACCGTAGGGCTTTCTGTCGCCCTGCTGTCTGTCGCCGTAAGGCTTTCTGTCGCCCTGCTGCTTGTCACCGTAGGGCTTTCTGTCGTTACGGTCGCCTATAGGCTTTTTGTCTGCAGGCTTATCGCTCTTAGCTTCAGACTTAGCTTCTGTCTTTATTTCGTGCTTTGCTTCAGACTTTGTTTCTGTCTTTATTTCAGGCTTTGCTTCGGGCTTAGCCTCTGTTTTTGTTTCGGGCTTTGCCTGTACCTTTTCAGCCTTGTCGGCTTCCTTATTGGATTCGGGCTTCTTCTCAGCCTTCTTTGCAGGCTTTTCTGCAGGCTTTTCTTCCTTCTTCTCCGTCTTGGGCTTGCTTGCCGAAGCAAAATATGAATTGAAATTCTTCACCTGGTTGCTCTGAGAATACTTTTCGAGAACAACAGACATCTCATCCTCAGAAAGCGAAGCCTGCGATTTCTTCTGTACTCCGAAATACTCCTGTACCACATCCGTAATTTCACTTACAGGAATATTAAGATCCTTTGCCAACTCGTTTACACGATATTTTTTATCCATTCACTGATCCCCTTTTTTATGTCAGATTTAGTATTGTATATATAAATCGGGTGTACCGCTTATTTCCCTTTATGCTCGCCTGTAAGGCTTGCGTATAAGCCTTCATCGAGAACGGCAAGCACTCCCGTGCGTTTTCCGAGGACCGACTTGATTTCGTTCATCGTACAATCGCACTGCGACAGCAGGGCACTGTATTTATCGCAGAAAAAACGCATTTCCTTCTGTGTTTTCTCCGATACATCGCTTGCGAGAATAACTCCCGCAATTTTCGATTTCGGGTTTTTAAGCTCCTCGCAAACAGGATCGAACCCGTGTATCAGACGTCCGGACTTTCTGCAAAGACCGAGCGTACTTAAAAAATTCATTGCCGTTACTCACCGTCGCTTTCTCCGATGCTTTTCAGCAGTTCAAGATATATCTCCTCCGGTACCGCACATTTCAGAGAGCGTTCAAGCCCGCGTTTTTTCTGTGCCGCCTCAAGACAGCTGCGGCTCTTGCAGACATACACTCCCCGTCCGGATTTCTTACCCGTGAAGTCGAGTACAAACTCTCCCTCGGGAGTACGGACAACTCTTACAAGCTGTTTTTTCTCTTTCATTTCCTCACAGCCCGCACATTTTCTCATCGGTATCTTTTTAACTGCCAAAGCGATCCATCCTTTCGTAAAGGGTTTTTATTCCTCAGCCTGAGCTTCTTCCTCAGCCTTTTCCTGCTTGCTCTCTATTCCTTCATAGAAGCCGCTTTCGGGGCGTATGTCTATCTTGAAGCCTGTGAGCTTTGCGGCGAGCTTCGCATTCTGACCCTTGTTGCCTATAGCAAGTGAAAGCTGGTTGTCGGGAACGATAGCCGTACAAGCCTTTACCTCGGGGTCGGGTATCTCTACTCTGATAACATCGCTGGGCTTGAGTGCCTGTGCGATGAATTCCTCAGGCTTTTCGCTGTAGAATACAACGTCCATCTTCTCTCCGCCAAGCTCGGCACATACCTTGCTGATACGCTGTCTGCCGGGACCTATGCACGCACCGAGTGCGTCAACATCGGGGTTGTTGCTTATTACTGCAACCTTTGAGCGTGAGCCTGCCTCACGGCTGATAGCCTTTATCTCAACGGTACCGTCATATATTTCGGGTACTTCACTCTCAAACAGACGCTTTACAAGCTCCTTGTTCACTCTTGAAATCTTGAGCATAGGTCTGTGGTCTGTTGCGGAAACGCCGGAAACATAAACCTTGACCATATCGCCGGGCTTGAGCACCTCGCCGGGTATCTGCTCACTTCTGAACAGCGGTACTTCGTTTCCGTTGAGGTTTACGGTAGCGTTGCCTGTTCTCGGCTCTGTCTTGAGTACGGTAACAGTTACCGCCTCGTCCTGAAGACCGCCCCACTGAGCAACGAGCTGTTCACGCTCTATTTCCTTAAGCCCCTGCTTGATGACCTGCTTTGCCGTCTGTGCGGCAATTCTGCCGAAATGCTGTGTATCCAGCTTTATCGCTACAATATCGCCGTATTCCAGCTTTCTGCGGGTGTGGGTCTTTGCCTCCTCCATCGAGATCTGGTTTGCATCATCCTCGACCTCTGCGGCAACTTCCTTCTGGATAGCCACATCGAACTTGCCCTTTGCAATATCAATATCAAACTTGATATTCTCGCTTCTGGGATATTCCTTCTTGATAGCGATAACAAGTGCTGTCTGTATCTTCTCTATCAGCACAGCGGGGTCAATCCCCTTCTCCTTTGCAAGCAATGTCAGAGCCTCAAAAAGCTCCGTTGTGTTGCTGTTAGCCATTTTTAATAATTCCTCCGTTAATTATTTTTTATGCGTCAAGGGCAATTCTTCTGCACTTTGCGGCATTGAACTTCATTTCGCCGTCATCTGTCTGTACAGTGAATTCGCCCGAATTTTCATCGTAATCTCCGAGAATGCCCGAATAATACGCCGTCTTTCCGTTTTCGTCACGCACGGTCACCTTTATCTTTTCGCCCTTCATCTTCACAAAGTGGAAAGGCTTTCTGAGCTGTCTGTCAAGCCCCGGCGAGCCTACCTCGAAAACGTCCACAAGGTCAATGCACGGCAGCGTATCGACAGCCTTGTTCAGCGGTTCTGTTATTTCCTCGCATTCTGTGTCGTCTATTCCTCCGTCTGCTTTGTCGAAAAGCACCTTCAGATACCACATGGCACCCTCTTTTTCAAAGATAACATCCCACAGTTCATAGCCGTATCTCTCGATTATCGGCAGAACCTTCTGCTCGGTGATTCTCTCGACCGTTTCCGCCTGATTCTTCTTGCCGCCTTTTTCCTTCGGCACTTTGAAAGCCTCCTTTCAGACAAGAGCCGTAAAAAGCCCTATATATAAGCTAAAGACCGAGATGAACTCAGTCTTTAGCCTACCATATTCTACTTTAAGTAAGTATATCACATATTATGCCCGTTGTCAAGCAAAATTACGTTATTTTGCCGTAAACAAGCCGTTTTTCAAAGTTTTTGGTAATTTTAAACGATTTTCTTGCGGCAGATGCGGTGTTTTCCTTCCTTTTTAGCCCTGTAAAGCTGTTCGTCAGCCTCGTCGAAATACTGCGCATAGTCAACATCGCACGATTCACTCCACGCTATGCCTACACTGCACTTTATCGTATACCTCTTGCCGCCTATCTCAGCCTTTCCCGACACCTCAAGGAAATCTTCGAAATCGTCCACAACGGCGGATTCGCTCGTGCCTCTGGCGAACACGATAAATTCATCTCCGCCGAACCTTCCGACAACCGCATTCGGAAACTTTCTCGAAAGCAGTTTTCCTACCGTTCTCAGCACCTCGTCACCGAAGCTGTGCCCGTAGGTATCGTTGAACGCCTTGAAATCGTCTATATCAAGCATAGCGAAAAAGCTCTTTGCGTTCGTCTTTTCGCTGATGAGCCGCTGAATGTGGTTTGTTGTTGCCAACTTGTTCAGCAGTCCCGTTGTGCTGTCAAGCTCGACCAGCTGTATCATTCTCTGCTGCTCACGCTTTTCATCATCTATATCCTGTGTTCTTCCGAGAACTTTTATTACCTTTCCGCTGGCATCCGCTACGCTTGAATAACACGTCCTTACCCAGCGGTAGCTGTTCTGATCTATTATCGTGGATCTGTAGTCGAGCGTCATACAGCTTACAGGCTTTCTGCTTGCCTTTTTCAGCGCCGCATAGAATTTTGCGGCGTCATCCGGATATACAATCTTTGTGCGTTTTGAAACCTCCGCATAGTTGCTTATGGAGCGGTTTGCCGAATCCGCCTTACCTCCGCTGTACAAAAACGTCATTATATCATCGGGAATATCATATTCAAATGTGACTGCATTCGAAGTCGCCTCAAGTATACGGTAACGCTCAAGATTTACCGCATTCTCATATTCCGCCAGTTTTCTGTTGGTCATATCCTGCACAATTGCAAGAAATACAGGGTGTTCGCTTTCTATAAAATCAACCAGCTTTGCCTTGACAAGCACCCATATATCATTGCCGTCATAGCGTCTGCCTTTGCATTCGGCATAGAATGTTTCTCCGGTCTTTACCGAACGCCTGGCTTTTTCAAAGATCATCTCAGCCGAATCTCCGTAAAGCGACGAGGTAACGCTGTCTGCATACTGTTCATACTGCTCTTTTGTGTAGCCCACCATTTCGTAATATTTCTTGTTGAAATAAAGCGACCTTACTCTGTCCGGGCAAAGCTCATATATAGCAACTCCGCACATAAGATGTTCGAGCATTGTAGAGCATATCGTTTCCCAGTCATATCCCGGCTTGAAGCGGTTTTTAAGCTCGCTCATATCCCTGCTCGAAGGCTCAAGTCTTGCGGCGCATTTATTTTCAGCCATATTATCACTCCGTTATTGAAAAGTTTTTTGTATTGTAAAAATAGATAATCTGCGTTTCACCCAATATAGAATTGTTGCATGAATCTGACGCACTGTACATATTCGTTTGCAAGCTGTTGTGCGTCAACATTGTATTTTTTGACAAACTCCTCCACTTTGTCCCAGTTTGCGTGTTCGTAATCGACTACCAGCCTGAACACATCTCCGAAAAGTCCGTCCGCACCCAGCAGACCGTTCTTTATTTCGTCCGTTACCGGAAGTTCCTTCATAACGTTTCCTATATCACGTTCATCGGTCGTACCTGCCACTACCGACATAAGTCCCATAAGATACATTTCTTTTCTGTGTATGTACTGTCCCGGCATTACCTTTGAGATGCTCTCACAGAACTTCGCCCTTAACAGCGCAAGCCTTATAAGCTCGTCTGGGGTATCCTTCTGCAGCCTTTGCAGGCCTACAAGATATATCCATTCCTTCAGCTTTTCAAAGCCGAGCAGAACAAGTGCCTGATGAATGGTCGAAATCTTGTTTCCCGTACTGCCGTACATTACGTTTATAAGCCTGAGCAGTCTTATCGTCAGCACAACGTCCGTCGAAATGACCGCCGCTATTTCTTCATAGTCGGGCTCCGGCGAATATACAAGACCGAGTATATGAAGGAACGTCTTTGCCATAGGCGTATTTGTCCTGTGCGTCATAAGCAGAGGCTTTGCAAAGAAATAGCCCTGCATATATGTACAGCCGAGCCTTTTGGCATATTCCACCTCAAGCTGAGTTTCCACCTTTTCGGCAAGCATTATCTTATTATATGTTATACACTTTTCCGCTGTGCGTTCCACTGCCTCACGGGAGGTGTGGAAGTCGAGCTTTATTATATCGGCAAGCTCAAACAGAGCCTTTGTATTCTCGCTGTATTCATAATCGTCAAGAGCTATTATATATCCCAGCTTCTTAAGCTCTATACAGCGCCTTATTATTTCTGCGTCTGCCATTACGCTCTCAAGCAGCTCGACTACGAGTATATCGCTTGAGATCATCTTCGGCACTCCTCTTTTTATGAGGTTGCCCGTAAAATTGACGAATGCTTTTTTACCGCCTAAAACGCTTGTTATATTGTCTACAAAAAATGCGTTGTTGATTACATCTGCTGTGCTTACATCTCCGTTGTTTCCTGTATATGCGTTTACTCCGGGCTGATTTCTGTAAAGCAGTTCATAGCCGTATGTATTATTATTCACATCCAGTATCGGTTGACGTGCAAAAAATACGTTCTCCACAGAGATCTCTCCTTCGCTTTAATCCTTATTTAGTAATTTTACATTATTTCACGCATAAAGTCAACAATAATACCTAATTTTCGTCTTTAATACAGAGTTTTTTGTAACTTTATACAAAAAAATATGAAATATTTCACACGTTTCATCTTACAGCTTTTTCCGCTTTTTCATTAAATTGCTTTGCAAAAAATAACAGCCGCAAATCTGCGGCTGTCCAGTCTCTCGAAAAACAGATTGCTAAAGCTGTACATTAAAATGTATCGCCAACACTGCTTATAACCGTTTCCGTACCGATAAGGAGTTAATATTTTCGTGACCTTATCAATGCAACTGCACTGACATTGACCTTTTAAAAAAACGCTACTAACCTGAGATATATGTACTAATATGCGGACGTGTAGCGTTAAGCGTCCCCGCATTGACAGGATATACAATGTTCGGGTAGTTTTACGAGTTCCTCCAACACCCCAGCGGGGTACGGGTGCGGGTAAGGAAAGAGGGATGCCACGCTGAGCATTGCTTTAGCAATGCTCCCGCTCCTCACGTCGCTCAAGAGGAATAACTGATTTGGGAGAAAACCTAAGGGATAGGGTTAGGGGCTGCAAGTCCCTCACCCTAGTCCCTTTGGTTGTCTCCCGCATGAATAGCAGCAACGTTATTAAATGGAATAGCGAACCCGAGAAGTGCTACCCGACAAAAAGAACTATCGGTAGCTTGCTATCATAGCCTGAGCTGAATGATATAACAGAAGCATCTCAAATAACAGACTTTTTATACAAACTATAACAGCCGCAAATCTGCGGCTGTCGGAATATATTTACTTACGCTGTTGTTTTACTTTGCTTAGTGTTGATGAACCTGTATCCAAGTATGCACACTGCACTCACCCCTGTGGCAACAAGCAGGTTGAACGGCAGAGCCGAAGCGAACCATTCCATATGCGACGCAAAACCGCCGACATTCATTACGTTGTACGGGTACTTATATGCGTGGAATATGCAAACAGCGGCATTCACGGCAACAGTAACGCCGATAAACCGTCCGAAGCTGTGCTTTATAAATGTAAATATGCCGAAAGCGACAGCCAATGTAATCAGTAGCGATGAGCAGACCGAATAAATATAGAAGTCAAGTCTGTCGAGCGTAGTGTCCTGTGCCACGCAAAGCCATACTCCTGCGGCGGCAACTATTGCCGAAACGACTGTTCTGAGAATTTTCATAGCGGTACCTCCTGCAATATTGTGGAAAATAATTTTTGTTCACATCTTGATAATTTGACAAAGCATAGTTACATTATCTATTATAAGTATATCAACACTCGGCTATATCCGCAATTGACATATTCCACAAAAAAACTATAACGGTTTAGTAATATTCACAGTGCAGAAAAGCGGCACACCTTTTCAAAGGCATACCGCTTGATAATAATTGCTTTATCAGCTTTTAAGGCAATACCACATAATTATTGTCGTGCGATTGTGCAGTCAGATTTTTCGTCAGATTGTATAAATTGAACGCAAGCAGGCTTGGTGCCTGTCAAGCGAAATTTGTGCAAGATGACGGGAAATATGCAAGCAAGCGTGCGGCAAAGGCGATAGCCGTTAATTGTGCGGTGTTGCCTTAAAGTAGCTGTACAGCCTGCACATAAGCATACCGTTATACAGCTTTCTGTTCTTGTCCGCTTTCTTTCCGAACAGCTCCTCAAACTCACCGTCCGGTGTGATTACAAATAATCTCCTGTTTTCTGTCGGGAGCAATCTCTTGCCCATAACTTTATACAGCTCGTGTGCCTGTTCTTCGTCAAGCATACGCTCGCCATAAGGTGGATTGCAAAGTACAACGGTACAGCCCTCCGGATATGTAAAATCCGCAACATCACGCTGCTTAACCTCAATATATTCACCCACGCCCGCCTTTACTGCGTTGTCACGGGTAAGTCTTACGGCTTCGGGGTCTATATCAAAGCCGTACAGCTTAAAGTTTTCCGGCTTTCTGATATTCGCTCTGAGCGCTTCTCTTTCCTCGTCCCACATTTCCTTAGGCAAAAATTCCCACTGCATAGCGGTAAATTCCCTGTCAAGACACGGCGGAATATTCAGCGCCTTGAGTGCGCTCTCGATAAGCAGTGTTCCGCTTCCGCAGAACGGGTCGCAGACAATATCGTTGTCCCTTATCCTTGCAAGGTCGGCAATTCCCGCCGCAAGCGTTTCCTTTATAGGTGCGGCATTTGAAAAACGGCGGTAGCCTCTCTTGTGAAGTCCCTCGCCCGATGTATCGAGCGTCATTGTGACGTTATCCTTCATTATTGAAAAGCGGAACTGGAACAACGCTTCGGTTTCCTGAAAATAGCCGATTTTATAAACGCTTTTCATTCGCTCGACCATAGCCTTCTTGATTATCTTCTGGCAGGCAGGAACGCTTGTCAGCTTTGAATTAAGGCTGAAGCCCTTGATAGGGAATCTGTCGAACTTTCCGACATATTTTTCAATAGGGATTGCCTTTACCCCCTGAAAAAGCTCCTCAAATGTTCTTGCCTTGAACTCCGAGAGAAGTATTCCCACACGCTCTGCTGTCGACAGGCACATATTCGCCCTTATAAGCACACGCTCGTCACCGGTGAACGTCACCCGTCCGTCCGACACGGCTATATCCTCTCCGCCAATCCTGCGTACTTCGAAGGAAAGCGTCTTTTCAAGTCCGAAGTGACAAGGTGCTGTAAGTCTGAATGTCATATATCAATGATCCTTTCACGAAAACAGCGGCTGATGTAAGCCGCTGTCATTGTTGAATTTCCTCAGTTCGAGCTTGTACTGCTCGTATCTTCTTCCGCTTTCTGCGTACCCCAGTTGGGTACAAGCAATGTTTCACCGCCGTGCTTCTTTACATACTCGCCGTCTTTATGCGTGGAATCGCACGTCTTTGGCAGATTATCCGCCTTGTAATAGCCCACAGCGGTATTCTTGCATTTTGACGTTGCAAGAAGTCCTGTTTCGGTACAGTATTTCTTTTCGACTACGTTTGAATCCTTTGCAAAGGTCTTTGTGGAATCCTCGTTCACAACATTCACCATAAAGTTGTGCCATACCTGTGCAAGATAAATATAGTTTGTTGTGCCGATGTTCTTGTTATCGTCAAAACCGAGTCTTATAACACCGCAGTAATCCGCAGTAAGTCCCGCAAACGCAAGAACACGCTCATCGTTTGAAGTACCTGTCTTGCCGACTACCTCTATACCGTCGATTTTCGCATATCTGCCCGAGCCGTTTGTAGTATCCGTAACCGCCTTGAGCAGTCTGTTTGTTATATATGCGCTGTCGCTTTCCATTACTCTGTCACCGAGAGGCTCCTGCTCGATAACCGTCTTATCGTTATAGTCAGTGATAAGGTTGTACAGCTTAGGCTCGTAATATACACCGCCTGAGCCGAATATCTGATATGCACCGGCAAGCTCCATAAGCGTCATACCCTGCGTAAGCTGACCCAGAGCAATGGGCGAATATGCCTTGTCATAGGTGTAGTCAAGCGTTGTCACGTTCAGCTTATCCGTAAGGAAGTTGAAGCAGGTGTCTATTCCGAGTACCTGTGCCATACGGACAGCGGTAGTGTTCTTTGACTGCTGTACCGCATACCACGCCGGTATATATCCGCCCGAGCCGTAATCGCCCTCAAAGTTACTCGGCCAGCTTGTGCCGTCGGGAAGCGTGATACATTTATCCAGTATCATCGAAGAATAGTTGATTATATCCTTATCTACAGCCTGACCGTAAACCGAGATAGGCTTCATTGTCGAACCGATAGGCAGTATAGCCTGTGTAGCTCTGTTGAAGCAGCCGTCACCGGGCTTATCGCCGATACCGCCTGCAAGAGCCACTACATTACCTCTGTAATCGGTAAGAACAAATGCCGCCTGAGCGCAGTTTTCTTCTATTGCAGTCTTATCATAGCTGTAGAAGAAGTTGTTCGGATCCTTGAAGAAGGTTTCCAGCTTCTCCTGTATATCCATATCCATATTGAGATATATCTTGTAGCCGCCCTTATAAAGATCCGCCTTTGCCTCTGCATAGGTCATGCCTTTTGCCTTACTCAGATCCTCGATAACCTGCTGTATGGCAGCGTCTACATACCAGTTCTGAGTTATTTCATACTCGTTCCAGCGATATGCCTCATAAGTATCCTCATCGTCATATCCGTCGCTGTTCTCGTCCTTGTTTGCGTTGTTTCCGTAATACTCATCATATCTGGGATCCTTATAGCCGTAAGCGTCGCCCTCAACGATAAGTCTGAATTTGACCTTCTCTGTCTTTGCAGCCTCATATTCGTCTGTCGTAATAAGACCCTGCTCATACATACACTTCAGTGCGTAAAGCTGTCTTTCCTTCGAGCGCTCAAGATTCGCATAAGGGTTAAGCACGCTCGGAGAACGTGTCATACCTGCAAGTATCGCACTTTCGGCAATTGTCAGCTGATCGACCGTCTTTCCGAAATAATAGTAAGCCGCCGAGCCTACTCCGTAAACCGTACCTCCGAGAGGAACACGGTTGAGATACGCTTCAAGTATATCTATCTTGGTATACTGCTTTTCAAGGTTCAGCGCTCTGAATATCTCTCGTATCTTACGTTCGGGAGTTACTCTGTCATCGCCCGTGATATTCTTTACAAGCTGCTGTGTTATGGTCGAGCCGCCCTCGCCGTAGCCGTTGAACAGGGTCGATATTGTTACACGGACCGTTCTTTTCCAGTCAACGCCGTCATGCTCGTAGAAACGCTTGTCCTCGACCGCTGTGAATGCGTCCTGAGTGTGCTTCGGTATCTGCTCCATATTTACCCAGATACGATTCTCGTCACCTGACAGACGCTTTACCTCCACCTGCTCTCCTGCGCTGTTCTTAGCATAAATAAAGCTGGTATAGCTAAGATCGACATTCTTGAGATCAACGTCAAACGCACTGTCGGCAAACTGCATTATATATACGGTAAGCGTTACTGCTACTATACAACAGGTTATAATTACTATCATGAACAGGCTGAGAAACGTTGTTCCGATAACTCCTAAAACGTGCTTTACCGTATTCAATGTCTTGTTCTGCTTTTTCTTTGATTTTTTCTTTACCGCAGGCGTACTTTCCTCAAGCTCAACGTCTGCATTAAGATAATTGGTTTTTTTCTGACTCATATTTACGTCCTTTTAAGGTGTGTTGTTTACAATATTATTGCCGCTGTCGGCAAGGATATATTCTTCCGAAGCAGAGTATACCACGTTGTAAGTATAGCACAAATCGGCACAAATGTTAAGCCTTTTACGGCGAATTTTCAGAAAATATTCAAAATAGCCGTTACAACCGCTCGAATAATGTAAATTTTCACCAAGCCGCCACACAGCCGATAACAAATTATTTATCGCACTTTCCGTGCTGTAATTCAATCGTCCGATGCTTATGCCTTGTTTTTGCCCTCAGAGCAAAAAAGAAGGCATCGGCTTTCACCGATGCCCCCATATTCAGCTTGACTTTGCTTTACTTCTGTGTTCTCGCCGTAACAACTGCAGAATAAGCGCTGTACTCATTTACATTGCCTATCGTCTTGTATGCACGGATTCTGAACTTATAAGCTGTATTTGCCTTTAGTCCGGTTGCCGTGTAGGTTACGTTTGCGTTTGAAGTGTATCTCTTGATCTGTACCCATTTCGAGCCGTTCCACTTTTCGATGCAATAGCCGCTTGCGGAGATATTCTTGTTCCACTGAAGCGTTATGGCGTTTTTCGTTGCCGACTTCATCTTGAAGCCCGTTGTGGTATACGGTCTTGTGTTGACATTAAGATAGGTGAACGCACTGTATTCCTTGGCACTGCCGAAATTCTTGTACGCTCTCAGTCTGAACTTGAACGTTGTGCTTGCCTTAAGACCCGTTACGTTGAAGCTCGTATTCGCATTGCTTGTAAATGTCTTTATCGTCACCCACTTTTTGCCGTCATACTTGTCAAGTACATAACCGTCAGCGGATCTGTTCTTGTTCCACTGTAAGTTTGCACTTACGTTTGTCTTACTGCTGCACTTCATTCCCGTTGTGGTGTACGGTCTTGTGTTGACATTAAGATAAGTGAACGCACTGTATTCCTTGACACTGCCGAAATTCTTGTACGCTCTGAGTCTGAACTTGAACGTTGTGCTTGCCTTAAGACCCGTTACGTTGAAGCTCGTATTTGTGTTGCTTGTGAATGTCTTTATTGTCACCCACTTTTTGCCGTCATACTTATCAAGAACGTAACCGTTAGCAGATATGTTCTTGTTCCACCGTAAGTTTGCACTTACGTTGGTCTTACTGCTGCACTTCATTCCCGTTGTGGTATACGGCCTTGTGTTGACATTAAGATAGGTAAACGCACTGTAAACCGTAGTTATATCATACATCTTATATGCTTTGATGCGGAACTTGAAGGTTGTGCTTGCCTTAAGACCGGTTACGTTGAAGCTCGTATTTGCATTGCTTGTGAACGTCTTTATCGTCACCCACTTTGAGCCGTCATACTTGTCAAGAACGTAGCCGTCAGCGGATATGTTCTTGTTCCACTGTAAGTTTGCACTTACGTTGGTCTTTGATTTTACCTTGAAGCCGGTCACCTTAGCAAATGCGGGTAACTTGTCAAGAAGCACATAACTAAATTTCCCGCTTTTAGCATAGGCTTCCGCCTGTGTGTTACTGTAACAGTAAATTTTTAAGCCGGTTGTCTTTTTATTGCCGTTATCATCATAACAATATCCTAAAGCACTATCAGCGATAGTTTTAACACCGGCGGGTATCGTAATTTTCGTAAGACTTGTGCAATTGCTGAAAGCGCCCGACCTTATACTTGTCACACTGTCGGGTATCTTCACACCGGTAAGACTTGCACAATCGATAAAAGTTGCCATTTCAATTGCTGTGATACTGTCAGGTATTGTGATACTTTTAAGGCTTTTGCAATTACTGAAAGCATGGTGCTCAATATTTGTAACGCTGTCGGGTATCGTTATACCTTTAAGATATATGCAATCACGGAATGCGGCAACGCCAACAACCTTAACACTGACCGGTATACTGTAACTCATATTCTTCTTGTTTGCGGGATAACATACTATTTTCGTTTTATCCTTGCTGAAAAGAATCCCGTTTACATCGGCGTAGTTTTTATTGCTTGCCGCAACATTTATTGCTTCAAGACTTGTGCAACCAAAGAAAGAATATGTTTCTATATCCTGCACGCTTTTCGGTATCGTTATGCTATTAAGGCTTAAGCACTTATTAAAAGCACGATCCCGGATAACGGTAACACCGTCCGGTATGCTATAGCCTACATTTTTAATTCCTGCCGGGTAACAGATTAATTCTGATTTATCCTTATTAAAAAGAACTCCGTTCGCAGAAGAATAATATTTGTTCCCTGCTGTAACATCTATTTTAGTCAGATTTGCACAGTTAATGAATGCACTATCCCCTATTTTCGTTACATTATCCGGTATCTTTACGCTGACAAGACCGGCACATTCAGAAAAAGCGGCATAGCCTATTTCTTTCACGCCATCCGGTATTGTTATACTTTTAAGCGAAGTACAGTTATAAAAAGCACTGCGACCTATATACGCCACACTGTCCGGCATCGCTATGCTTGTAATCTTTGTACAATCTTTAAAAGCCAAATTGCCTATTCTTGTTACGCTCTTTTTGTTGATTTTCTCCGGAACATCAACTTTTTGCTCACTGCCTTTATAACCGGTGATCTCCACCGTACCATCGTCAAGCACACCGTACTCAAAATTCCCGTAGGCTTCCGCTCCGGCACATACAGCGCACAACACCATCATAACCGCCATAACCGCAAAAGTCGCTATTGACACCGACCACTTTTTGACTTTCATATAATTCTCTCCTTATTACTGATAATTCAATGCAAAGACACAACCGCCGTGAGCCGCCTTTATATCAATATATCTCGCTCAGATAACAGCTGTATCTTTATATTTACAGCATTTTCAGTATATCACCGCTATCAGTTATTGTCAAGTGTAATCCTCCCGTTCAGCCTGTATAATGACACCGTCTGTACAGATCGGGATATATTTACGGCGAAATTTTCATACATTGTAGCCATACACCGCCACACAAAAACGCCCCGCATAAGCGGGGCGTCATTATCGTTATTAAGCTGTCGTCAAGAATAGTCCACAACGTCAAGCCATGTAAAGAGAAGATCCTTCTCCTCCTTGCTTGTAACACCCTTTGCGAGCGTTGATGCCGCCATAATGGGAAGCCATTCCTGAACATATGTCTTTGCTGTATTTGTCTTCTTGCAGAACAGGTTGAGATACTTCTCAGCTGTTTCTGTAGATGTAAGTGCGAGCTTCAGATATGTCTTGGCAACATCTGCACTGGCATTACCGGCCGAAGCGCCAATCCAGTCAACTATATAAACCTTGTTGTCGTCTGTTACAACTATGTTCTCAGGACCGAAGTTGCCGTGGCACAGCTTAACGTGCTTGGGTGTGCTGTCAAGTCTGGTCAGAAGATCGTATCTCTTGATGTGGTCGATTACGTCAAGGCTCTCGATCTCTGCTCTGAGGTTATCCTTCAGCTTTGAAATGCCTGTAACCTTCTTTGAGTGTATCTCAAGCTGAAGCTCAACCATATCGTCAAGATAGCCGTCGCAGTTCTCAGGCTCTTCCTGCATGATCTGTGCAAGCGTCTTGCCCTTGATAAGTTCTGTAGCAATTGCCCACTTGCCGTCGATAAGCTCAACTTCCTTTATCTTAGGAACGTTAAGTCCTGTTTCTTCAACCTTTGAATCCATGAAAGCCTCATAGAAAACTACTGTTTTGGGTGCATCGGGTTTGAATACCTTTACTGCAAGGTCGCCGCTCTCATATACGTCAACGGTTTTACCTTCGGAGATTTTTTTACCTAATTTTATTTCATTCATACTTAAGTCCTTTCCGGGAGCGCTGTGCTTTATGCTGCGGCGTTTCCTTTTAATGTGACTTGATTATAACACTTTTTCGCCCGTTTGTCTATAGTTTGATTGGAAATTTAACAAAAATGCAACAAAATATTTTTTCTCAGTTGTGCATTTTGACGAAAAATGTAGTGGGCGAATTTACAGTAATTTTCACCACTTATACAATCGGTTCGGCTCTGAGCGTGCCGTTACATCAGCTCGTTGCTGTCAAGGATGACCGTGAACGGACCGTCGTTCAGAAGCTCTACCTTCATATCCGCACCGAACCTTCCTGTCTGCACGTCGGCTATGCTTTCACACTTCCGGCATTGCTCAACGATATACTCGTACAGCTCGTTTGCCATATCGGGTGAGCCGGCTCTTGTAAAGGAGGGGCGGTAACCTTTGCGGCAATCAGCGTACAGCGTGAACTGTGAGATAAGAAGCAGGCTTCCGCCGACATCGGCAGGTGCAAGGTTTGTCTTTCCGTTCTCATCGTCAAAGATGCGGAGCCCCGTCATCTTGCGTATCAGCTTGTCGGCAATTTCCTTTGTATCGGTCTGCGAGATGCCTATCAGCACCAGAAATCCCTTTCCGATCTTGCCGATTATTTCGTTATCTACGGTCACACTCGCACCTGTCACTCTTTGAATAACAAATTTCATTAAAAAATCCTTTCAGAAGCGCATAAATAATGCCGCCGTGTAAACTGGCGGCATTGTAACATCACTTGATGATTTATGCTGATTAATAAGCTCCGATATATCTCTTGAGATCGTCGGGGTTCTGGCAACGGCTTCTTGCAACTTCTTCCGTAATTTTACCTGTGCGGACAAGTCTTGCAAGATCCTGGTCGAGCGAGAACATACCGAGAGCCTTAGAGGTCTGGATGGAGTTCGGAATCTGGAATATCTTACCTTCACGGATAAGCGAGCTGATAGCGTCTGTGCAGCTCATAAGCTCAAGAGCGGCGATACGACCCTTGCCGTCAGCCGTAGGAACGAGCGTCTGTGAAATAACGGCTACGAGGGAGTTTGCAAGCTGCGCTCTGATCTGACCCTGTGAGTGAGGCGGATAAACGTCTATGATACGGTCGATGGTTTCTGCGGCACCTGTCGTATGCAGGGTCGAAAGCACAAGGTGACCTGTTTCTGCGGCGGTTACTGCGGCATTGATAGTTTCAAAGTCACGCATTTCTCCGACGAGGATAACATCGGGGTCCTCACGGAGTGCGGCACGCAGTGAGCCTGCGAAGCTGTCTACATCGGCGCCGATCTCACGCTGGTTTACCATTGACTGCTTATGTGTGTGAAGATATTCGATAGGGTCTTCGACTGTAATAATATGACAGTTCTTGTTGCGGTTGATATGGTCTATCATAGCAGCAAGAGTCGTTGACTTACCTGAACCTGTAGGGCCTGTTACCAGCACAAGACCTCTCGGACGGAGCGCAAACTCGCCCATAAGTCCCGGCAGCATAAGAGCCTGAAGCGTAGGAATATCGTTACGCAGAAGTCGCATTGCTATTGCGTGATAGCCCCTCTGTCTGTACACGTTTACTCTGTGTCTGTGTCCGGATGCGGATACATACGAGAAGTCGGTGTCAAGACCTTTCTGGATAGAAGCCTTGTGCTTCATTGAGGTTATCTGATTTATGATATTGACTATGATAGGCTCTGTACAGTCGGGATAACCGCTGAGCTTTTTGATACTGCCGTGCAGACGTACAACGGGAGGAAGTCCCGCAGTAAAGTGTAAGTCCGAACATCCGAGCCTTCTTGCTTCGTCAAGTATTTTGTTAATATCCACCTTTTTATTCTCCTTTTAAAAAGATATATTGCTAACACCGCATCCGTATTATACGGAGTAGGTGGCTTTTACCAGTTCGTCAAGCGTTGTAGTGCCTGCAAGCACCATATCGGTAACGTTGCTTCTCAGCAGCTTTGTTCCGTTCTTTTCAGCCTGTGCGCCTATCTGCTCGGCTGTTGCGCCGCTTGAGATAAGCTCCTTTATATCGTTCGAGCTTACTATTATCTCGTGGATAGCGGTTCTGCCCTTATAGCCTGTATTATGGCATGAGCGGCATCCGCCGTAATGAGCCTTGCATATTTCGACCGGCTCTGTCTTTCCGACAAGTCTTAAGTCGGCAGGATCGGTAAGCATTACCTTCTCCTTGCACTCCGGGCAAAGCAGCTTTACAAGTCGCTGAGCGATAACTCCGACAAGAGATGATGCAACCATGTAAGGCGCAACACCCATATCAACAAGACGGAGGATAGTACCTGCGGCGTCGTTTGTATGGAGGGTCGAAAGAACCAAGTGACCTGTGATAGCGGCACGGATAGCGATGTCTGCCGTTTCACCGTCACGAATCTCACCGACCATTACTATATCCGGGTCCTGACGGAGAATAGAACGCAGAGCCGCCGCAAATGTAAGACCTGCTTTTGCGTTTATCTGTACCTGGTTTACACCGTCTATCTTCTTTTCGCAAGGGTCCTCAACAGTAACTATGTTAACGTTGGGTTTTGAAAGCTCACCGAGCGTTGCGTACAGTGTTGTAGATTTACCCGAACCTGTAGGTCCCGTAACCAGCATAACTCCGTGCGGGCAACGTATAATCTGCTTGAACATTTCGTAGTTGTACAGCGTCATACCGAGGTCGGTTATCTTTCTTGTCTTTTCATCTGCCGTTGAAAGCAGACGGATAACGCACTTCTCACCGTAAACGGTAGGTATGGTAGATACACGGACGTCAAGGTTTACGCCGTCGATGGTCATACCGAAACGGCCGTCAAGAGGTATTCTCTTTTCGGCAATGTTCATACCGCCGAGTATCTTTATACGGGTGATAAGCGAGTTATGTGCGGCAGGCTTTACCTTCATCTGCTCGATAAGCTCGCCGTCTACTCTGAGCCTTATTCTTGTTCTGTCCTTGAAAGGCTCTATATGAATATCCGACGCATTCATTCTGAATGAGGTTTCAACTATTGTATTTACCAGCTTAACGATAGGTGCATTATCAACACGCTCGCCTGATTCGGGGTCGTCCTGGATAACATTGTCCGTAGCATTGTTGTACTCTTTATTGAGGTTATCCATAACATTGCTTACGGTCTGCTGTGAATATGCCTTGCTGATAGTTTCGTTGATAGCTGTACGGGTAGCTATCATTGCGTGTATCTCCATACCGGAGATAACCTTCAGCTCCTCGAATATGTAGAAGTTGATAGGATCGTCTGTAGCAACAGTAAGACGTGAATCGTTCATCTGGAACGCTACACAGCAGTTCTTCTTTGCTATAGCCTCAGGTATCTTCTTGACTGCCTCTATATCGATCTTTGTGGTTGTGAGGTCGATGAACGGCACTTTAAGACGGATAGACAGTGCCTGCGCAAGCTGTGTTTCTGAAACATAGCCCAGCTCGAGCAATACGTCGCCGAGCTTTTTACCCGGCTCACTGCGCTGTTTTTCAAGGGCTTCTTCAAGCTGATCCTCTTTCAGAAATCCGTTCTCAACAAGAATCTGTCCTATCGGTATGTTCTTCATTAAACTGTTCCCCCTGTGATTAGTGGTATACTTGCCGCCTGTACTTGAAAAAGGCGGCGATATGTGGTAAAATATCCATACGCTGTTTTACAGCGTTCAGATTGAAACAAAAGCTAATTTTATAGCGCAGAGCGGATTTAATATCCCTATCCCCTTTAGGACACTTTGATGGCTTTGCATCATGCAAAGCTTTGTGTGTCCTTATTTCGGCATCCTTGCCGAACTGCCCCCTTTCCCCCGGAAAGGGGGAGAATACGGGGGCTGTCGCCCCTGCGACCCTACTCTTGGGGCGTTGCCCCAAACCCCATTTGTTAAAATCTGTACCGTTGTTACAGCGTTCCAAAAAGGAAAGGATGGTTATATATATGACAGGTATACTATGGTATGATACCGTAATTTGCGTGCTTGTGTTTATCTTCGGCTCAGTCATTGGCAGTTTTCTGAATGTGGTAATCTACCGCACTCCCCTGCACATGTCAATTGTGAACGGCCCTTCTCACTGCTTTTCGTGCGGTGAACGGATAAAGCCGTATGACCTTGTGCCGATATTCAGCTGGATATTCTTAGGCGGCAAGTGCCGCAAGTGTAAGGCTCCTATCTCGGCACGTTACACTGTTGTCGAGGCTCTGACGGGAATAATGTTCCTGCTCGCCTACATAAGATTTTCGGCAAGTCTGCCGATGGTGGTCGCAATCGTATTCTTCTCACTGCTGATAGTCCTCAGCTGTATCGACATTGACCATATGGAAATCCCGTACTGGTGTACGATTTCGATAGCCGTACTCGGTATCGCCACGTTCTTCACCGAGCCTAATATGCCCTGGTGGGAGCATTTTGCAGGTGCGGCTGTTATCGCAGTTCCGTTTGCTATACTCGCTTTATTCGGCGGTATGGGCGGCGGCGATGTTCAGCTTATGGCGGCATCGGGTTTTGTGCTTGGCTGGAAGATAGTTCCCTCAGCCGTTATAGGTGTTGTGGTGGGCGCTGTCTACGGGCTTATCGTGCTTTGCGTATCGTCACGGTTCACTAAGGAGCAATCCGCAAAAATCAGCGAAAAACTCACAGAGTGGTGCGAGGGCAAGGCTGCCGACAGCTCGAAGGATGTTATCATAGGCGAATTTGAACACGGCAAGTGCAAGATCGACCCTGAGCTTTTTGAAGAAAAAGCGTGGAATCTTTCGGGCGATGAGCTTAAAGCCGCAACAGAGTCACTCGGCAATGAGCTGAATGAAGTAATGGGCGACCTTCCCGACAGCAAGGAATATGTATTCCGTGCGAACGTGGAAAACGGCAAGATAACAAAGATAAAGCTGCGCCGCCGCATTGCCTTCGGCCCTGCACTGAGCGTAGGACTTGCAGTCGGTATGCTTTGCGGTGAAACCATTATCAAGGCTTATCTTTCGATGCTGTAAAATAAGCGTTATATTTCCCCCGCCGATTAAGGCGGGGGATTTTTATTATGCTCCGGGTGTGTACTTCGTGTAATCTATAATGTTATAGAAAATCACAATGTTCTTGTCTGTTCCTACAGCTGTATAATCCTTGAGAACAGGATTGCTTTCAGGTGTCGATGTTATATTCACCAGCTTGAACATATCAGTTCTGGTTTCGACCACAACGTTGCCTGTTTCCCTCTCAAGCGAGGTGATGCCAATTTTGCACCAGCCCGATTTCGTTTCAAAGGTGAAACGGAAATCTACATCATTATAATACTCGTTGTTGAAAAGCGCATATTTCTCAATGTCATTTACTCTTGCAGTGAACTGTGCCACGCTTGTAATCTTTCCGAAGTCGTATAACTGGAAAGTATCATCCTTCCTGCGAAGCACCATACAATACGAAGACTCGGCTGTCGGATTCTTTATCGAGCTGAGCATCAACTTGCATCTTTTCGCCGCACTTTCGTCAGCAGACGCATCGGCAGTAAGCGATGTGTTATCGTAAATGTCAATGTTGTACGTCGAGCAGGTGTTCACCTTTGAATGTATGTAGGTCGTCATACTGTCGGCAATAGCGTTTGTCACTACATCCTCGTCAATGGATTTTATAATGCTGCTGACGGGATTGAACATCGACATAGCCGCAACGATAAGTATCATCATTATCGCCATTGCGATTATAAGCTCTACCAGTGTGAAGGCCTTCTTTTTCAGTAATCTCGCTAACTTCATAAGCCCTCCCGTTATCTCTGGTTATAAACGCCGGGATCTTTTGAATCCTTGAACGTCGCCGAGCGCAATGTAGCCTCATCACTTCCGTCATACTCGTGATCGATGAAATATTTTGCAAACGATTTATATTCACTTGCATAATCATCATTGGATAATTCGAACTTGATCGTGAAAGAATATGACGTTGCCTTGCTTAGCGCTGTGAATCTGTAATTGGTGCTTGACAGCGGCTCATATTTCATATTGCTTCCGTTTATTGTGACCTTAGGATTTGCGTTTTTATCGGGAATTACTACCTTCAGTGAATTGCTCTCCGCTTTCATAAGAACATTTTTGCTGTCCGTTACCGTAACGCTGAGAGTGATTGTCTTTGTAGAATCGTCCTTTTCCGCTGTTGTTTCGGTGACCATTACGCTTGTAATGCCCTTTGTACCGTAAATATGGTCATGCTCGGATACCATACCTGCGTTATCTTTGTTGTCATCGTCGCCTGTTGTGTCCTTGTCGATATTCGCCTTTATGGTATTAAGCTCAAGTCTGCCGTCACCGCTTGCTTCGGCGGCGTTATTTCTCATAATATCCGCTCCGGTTATGTCGATAGAAGCGACTTTGTTGCTTCCAGTTCTTACGAAGTTGATCGCCATATCTGCCGTTTCACGTTTGACCATATTGCTGTTATACTCAACAATATCCTGAACCTGCTTATCCATATCCTTTTCGCTGTTGACATTATTCTTGTGCTGATTTATCGCTATAGCTAATATCTGCATTACGATAGCCGTCATTATAGCAAATATCATCATAGCTACCAGAACTTCGGATATTGTGAAGCCCTTTTTCCTAAGCAAACGTTTTAATTGCTTCATAGCTATCGCTCCTTTCATTAATTATAACCATAAACTCGCCACGTCTTAGCGACAGATGAGCCTATTGTTGTCGTACAGCCGGATTCAGCCATCAGCTTCTCCATGTACTTCAGACGTTCTTCTTCTTTCTGTGCCTCGTTCGCACCGGGTGTTACAAATCTGTCGTAGTAATCATAGGGTATGGTACACATATATGTGTTTGACGTTTCCTTCATTGTATAGTCGGAAACTATCATACCGCCGAGCATACCTGCCTGACCGCCCTCCGAGCTTGCCTCAAACGTCATATACGGCGCATAGATAAATCCTGCGAACATATTCTGCTGAGGCTGGAAGTTCATTGCAGCGTTCTTATCAATAGTTACAAGGAACACATTGTTATGTACATATGTCTTTGTTCCGCTGTCGCCTGTTTCATTTATGAACTCATCTGTAAAGCAAGCGTTCTTCTTGCTGGTCTTGTCATTGATAAGAATATCGTTTATCTTGCCCTTGATGCCGCCGAATGCACCGATAGCATCAAGACTGTTTGCTGCTGTAACCGTCTTGCCGGTTATCTTTTCGTAAATAGCTATATGTCCGACATAGCTCTGCCAGTTTGCTACATACTTAACGCCGTCCGGCAGTACCAGTATCAGCGAGCCCTTACCCTTTACAAATACATGGAACGGGTTGTTGTTCTTCTCGCCGACATAGCTTGAGCCCTTGGGAGGATTCCACATAAAGCAGTTGTACTTCGTAGGATCTTCCGCACGGTATTTTTCCACGCCGTTTTCTTCGTAATACTCGCAGTTGGGCTTGAGATATACATATATATCCTTATATGTTCCGCCGCCTGCGTCTGTATCAAATATTATTCCGAAGTTGTCATAGCTTATCGGGAATTTTATATTTCCCATTACATATTCGGTCTTATCCTTTGCCGAAAACGTTACAACGTGTTCAGCCTTGTAATCAACAAATTTATATTCAATGTTTGTTGCTTCCTTGAGAGTTTCGCCGTTTTTGAACTTGCTCTCAATGTTCCAGTTGATGTACTTGGGGTCACCTATCTTTCTGTTGATCTCTGCCTTGACATCGTCAATGTTGTCGCACAGCTTTTCCTGTGAGGGCCATACATAAGTATAGCCGCCATTGCCGTTTACAGCCTTTATGTCGTCTATGCTTTCCTTAAGGTCGGTGATAGTGGCCTTTTCGTCAAGCGTAAGAGTGATAGCCGAAGCACACTCGACCACTCTGCCCGAAGCCTTTGCATCGGTCAGATTACTGTAGGTATGCTTGCTTCCGTCGCTGTCAACGAATGTGATATGCTTCACATAGTTTTCCATATTGCCGAAGCCGGGCGAGAAATAGATATTTCCGCCTACATACATCTGATTTGAGATAAGTCCCTGATTGTGCGATTTATCAACGTAAACGTTGCCGTTAACGTATAACTTACCGCTGTATTTCATATTGCCGAATACAACAAAATCACCGTCAACGCATATCATATCGGTGAGATCGGCTTCCGTACTTGCACAAGCGCCGTAATAGTCGCCCATGATATAGTACATATTGCCCCTTCTGAACGGGAAGCAGTTGCTGAGCTGAGCAACACTGCCGCCTACTCTCAGTGTACCGCCCTGAAGGTTAAGACCGTCGCCGGCTGTCTGGCTGAGATAAAGGTTGTTTCCGACTGTCAGATCTATGGGATTATTGGATTTTCCGCTGTTGATAGGTGCATTGTTGAGCTTCAGAGTACCTGCCGCTATTATTTCCGAATAGAGGTCGATGTGCGATCCGCCCTGCTCGCCGCCTATCTGGCTGTACTCGTTGTCAAGGTACATCGTCGAGGTAATATCCATACCGGACATATAAACGTCATTCGGAGCGTAGCCTGTCGATGTGAAGAAACGGTCAAAGTTATACGCTTCTTCCTTTACCTTGAATTCGCCGACTGTTGATATGGTGGACTTTTCGCCGTTTACGGTCACATCGGTCGTAATACGAACGACCTTTGTGCCTTCCTCTGTGCCGTCAGCTACCTTGGTAACGGTTATCTTGTAGTCGCCAAGACCCGGAGCAAGCTCGCTGAAGCCTTCAATACCATCGGCACTTGTACTTACTATCGTTTCGCCGTTTGTTTTCATTCCGGCGATTGTCTTTACAAAATCACTGTTGGGCTTTTTGGTTATGTAGTCGGAAATTATATTGTTCAGCGCAATCGCACTCTGATAGGACTGTTCATCGCCGTACTCAATCTCGACCTGCTTTCGTGCGGAAACAGTGGAATAGTAAACCGCAGATGCAAGAACTATCATAACCGACATTATAGCGATAATGAAGAATAAAACGCTTCCCTTGCCGCCTTTCAGCCGCAGTAACGCCCTTTTCATCATTAACGCTTTTCTGTTATGTTTGTTCATAGCGTTTCATCCTTTCATTTCTTACTTGTAAGCAGCCGTTTATTCGGCTGTGCTGTTATTAGCAGCAAAGGGATCTGCAACAGGCTGTATGCAGAGCAGATTTACGGAGAACTCCATTGTGTAATCGCTCTCGGAGCTGTTCTCGCCGGACTCGGCTTTTGCCGTTTCTCCCATTGCATAGCTGATTGATCCGATAGAGATTGCTTTTGCCTTTCCGTTCTTTTCATACTCGCCCGAGAAAAGAAGATCCGCAAAATCGTGGAGATTCTGGAGCTTGTTTGAGTGAGCGGTGAAAGAAACCGTTATCGAGCCTACCGTTACAGGATCGCTTGCGGCAAGAAGTGTCGCCTGGAGCTTCTTTGCGTACATAACAAGCTCTCTTGTGCTGAGCTTGCTGAAGTCTGTTTCTTTATCGGGTGTTTCAACAACCGTGTTTGCAAAATCCTTAAGGGGATATGTTACCTCTGTAGGTGCAAATACCGATACAGAAAGTGCCTCTGTCGAGAAGGGGGAAATCGAAAGGCCGTCGATGGTTATATCCTTGCCCTTTGCGATGAACTTACGCATAATCTCGTCAGCCTCGTATTCTGTGAGGTCGTTGAAAAAATTGTCGGCAAGGTTCTTACCGTCTTCATACGCCTGGCTGATCTCGGTGTCTATTGTTGACTCATGCTCGAGCTTTGTCAGTATCTCCTGATACTGCTGCTTTACAGATGCGAGCTGCTTATTGTTATCGCCTATCTTGTTAAAGTTGGGAAGAATAAATACAAATATGCCAACGCCTACAATTGCGGCAACTAAAAATACAACTATTAGGATTCGTTCCTGTTTACTGATCTTCATGTTCTGTATGTCCTTTCCCCATTACTGTGCAGTAGATTCTGTAGATGAAGTATCATCTGTCTGATCGCCGTTTGCTTCATTTTCGATCATGCTGTTGGCATCGTCCTTATTTATGGTAACATCGTTACCTGCCTTTAACAGCATCGTAAGACCGAATGTAATGGTTTCCTTCTTGTCTTCACCGACCTCAACCGCATATCCGTTATATGTAATGTTTTCGAAATAGCCCTGAGCTATCAGCGCTCTTACATACTGTGAAGGCTGTGCCTGATTCGTACAGCTGAAGGTAGCACTTACAGAATAGCCGGAGATTGAAACGCTATCTACGAGCTTCATACCGTTCAGATTCTTGCGTACAGCATCGCTTGTGACGCTTTCGATTCCGTTCTGCTTTGCCGTGAACGGTTCTTTGAGCATCTTATATACCGTTGTAGTGCCCTTAGGCATATAATTGTACATCAATTCGGCATTTGCTATTGAGTTCTTATAGCTCTGGAAGTTTTCGAGAACGCCTTCCTTCTGCTGTAAGGTCGTAAGTCTTGCCTGAAGCTCTGTATCATTTATCTGTGCCTGCACCTTTGTTATCTCGCCCTTTATGCTGTTGTTGATAACATCTACAACAACATTTGCGCCGACAACCGCAAGAACGCTTATGAGAGCCGCCGCACCAAGTCCGATGAAGAAGGTGTTAAGACCCTTGCTTTCCTTTGCCGCTGTAGTATCAAGAAGGTTGATATGCTCAAGCTCCTTGTTTACCTTATAGAGTGCGCCGATAGCGTTTGCGTATACGGTAAACTCAAAGTCAGCTCTTGACGCTATAGTCGTGGGGGCGCTCAGAATGTGACACGAAACATTGAAGCCCGATACGGTGTTCGTAAGCGCAATAAAGTCGTCTATCTCGCCATAGAACATCATTTCCTTGATAGGCTTCATATCCTTCCTTGACTGGAAGAACTGGAACATTCTGAACAGGTTATCATATATAGCCTGGTTAACATAGTCCTCTGCGTTATTATAATCAGCGGGGTCGATCTTGAAATATCTTGAGAACGAAAGAACGTTGTCTTCGTAAAGGTTGATATTCAGAAACTCCTTGTCTATCTGAACAAGCAGGAGCGGCATATAAGCCGACATCTTGGGAGTGTTCTGGATAAGACGTGAAATTGCGTTGTTTGAAATGTTTACAGCCTTGAGCGAAAGACCCATATGAGTGAACAGCTTTACATAGCCGTCAACAAGACGCTGAGGGCAGGCTGTGGCAAGAACCTTGATAAGAGGGTTCTTGTTCTCGTCTACGGTTTCACCTACTATGGTATATGAAATGTTGTAGTCGCCCGATATACCCATGTTGCTTCCTATCATAGCCTCGATAGCGGCTGTATTGGAGAGCTTTCTGGGCTTGGGGAGCATAAGCTCCTTGTAGAGTATCGAGCTTGAGCTGATTGATACGATGGTATCCTTTTCCTTGATGGCTCTTGTGTTGATCATATCGATTATTTCAGCCGCAACCAGCGGAACATCCGCTATGTAGCCGTTTGAAACAAGACCCTTTTCGATCTCTCTGAAGTCAACCTCATCAATCTTGATTTTCGAACCCTGTGAAGTACCACGCACAAGCTTGATTTGTCTGTCGGTAATATCAATAGATAACATATCTCAATAATTCCTTCCTGCTTATTAGGTTTAATTTTCGTTGCTTTTTAAGTATTGCCCATACCTTCCATACCTGAGTAAAGAATCGGGAATACACCTGCAAGCAAGCAACCTACCATGACACCCATAAGGATGATCATTACAGGCTCCATAAGGCCTACAAGTCTTGATATTGCTGAGTCGGCTTCATCATCATAATAATCTGACGATTTAGCAAGGATGGTATCAAGAGTACCTGACTCCTCACCGACATAGACAATCGATACGAACATACCGTCGAATACGTTTATTCTGCCCATCGCTACCGAAAGCGACTCGCCTCGTTTTACGTTTTCGACTACATCCTCAAACTGCTTTATGATATATGTATTGCCGAGAGTGCCTACCGATTTTTCGATACAGTCTACCATCTGAAGACCGGATGAGAAAAGGTTTGACATTGTACGGGCAAAACGTGCAGTGTAAATTGTACGAAGAAGCCCTCCGACCTTAGGTAATTTCAGAAGCATTTCGTCCCACTTGAGCTTTGACGAGGGGGTCTTGATAATAAGTCGCAGTACAATTATAATTGCGATTAAAACTATAACAAGAATATACCCCTGGTTAATCATAAAGTCACTTATTCCGAAAATTGCGGCTGAAAGCGGAGGCATCTCTGTGTCGCCCGCAAGGTCACGGAACATAGGCATGATCATCGTAAACATGGCTATCATGATACCTACCAGAAGCACAAGCAGTACGATAGGATAGATCATCGCACCCTTGATCTTGTTCTGCGTCTTGCTGTCCTTTGCGTAATGCTCGGATACACGGTTCATGATTGTATCAAGGTTACCGGACGCTTCACCTGCGCCGACCATGCTGACGAAAAGTGACGGAAATACGCCGGGCTTTGTAGCTATAGCCTCAGAGAAGCTGCGGCCCTTCTGTACCTCCTCATATATATCGAGAAGCACCTGCTTTTGTTTTTTATTTTCAGTCTGCGCCTGCAATATCTGAAGCGCCTTTACAAGACTTACGCCCGATGTAAGCATCGCCGCAAGCTGACGGCAGAAGAACGACAGATCCTTCGTCTTAAACTTATATTTTACATCCGCCGCCTTGTTCTTTGCCGCATCCTTATAGGATGTACAGAACAAGCCTTTTTGTCGGAGCTTGTCAATAAGCTCAACGGAATCTTCCGCCATTTCGGTTCCTTTTACCTTTTTACCGTTTACGTCGGTAGCAACGTAAGCAAAAGTTGTCACTGGTTATCCCCCATTCATCATAACAGAATAAACAACCTCCATATTAAATGGAAATTATTATATAACAAAATTATACCATAAGTTTCTTTGAATAGCAAGAAAACTTTGATAGCATATCAAACAATTTTCAAAGCGAAATTTTATGAAAAATTGCCGAAAAGCATTCTCAGTTTTCGGCAATTTAAGGCATTTTTTCGCTATTTTTAAGTTCAGACATATACCCACAGCCATTTGCGGCATATTCTGCCGATATGGCTGTATACTATTTAAATATAAATAAAGAAAACAGCGGTTACGCATCAAGTGCGATAGTGATCATATCGGTAAGGGTCTTTTCACGTTCTTCGGGTGTGATGTCCTCCGTTCCTGTCAGAGGGTTGTTTGTAACGGTACAGATGCACAGCGCCTTCTTGCCTGCCGCCGCCGCATTCATATAAAGTGCCGCCGCTTCCATTTCTACGGCAAGAACGCCCATTTTCGACCACGCCGAAAGGCTGTTCGACGCATCGTAATATACCTCTCCCGTCAACACGTTTCCGACGTGAGCCTTGATATTTTTCTCTGTCGCAAGCTCATACGCCCTTTTCACAAGTCCGAAGTCGGCTATGGGCGCATACGTTCCGGGCAAGCCGTACTGCCTGTCAACATTAGTATCGTGGCAGGCGCCCTGCGCTATTATCACATCTCTCGGCTGAACCTGTGGTACAAGCGCACCTGCTGTTCCGATTCTTATAATCGTTTCGGCTTCATAGAAATTGAACAGCTCGTAGCTGTATATTCCTATGGATGAAACGCCCATTCCGCTTCCCATTACCGTTACCTTAGAGCCTTTGTAATTGCCCGTGAAGCCGAGCATATTTCTTGTATCGTTAACGCAGACTGCGTCCGAAAGATAATTTTCGGCTATGAATTTTGCTCTTAACGGATCTCCCGGCATAAGAATTTTCTCTGCAATTTCTCCCATTTTTGCCTTTATGTGTGGTGTAGGTACGTTTGACATACTATCATTTTCCTTTCTGAAACCATTTGAATTATGCTGATTTTACTTCTTTTTTCGGCACACAGCAAGCATTTTAATCCAAAACATACATATTATTACATTTTTTGCATTGTGAATCGGATAATAATATCCATATTCTGCATTTATAGTTACAGCAGTGTAACAAATTCGGACCTGTGTGTGTGCTTTGTTCACATATTATACACCATAACGAGAAAAATGTCCAGTTTCATTTAAACGTTTACATTCTTTTTTGTCATTCTGAACGAAAATAAAGCCGATTAAACAAATTAAGGTAAAACCCACTTGACCGTAACGTAAAATTTATGTATAATTCATTTCAGCCAAGCGAAAGACTTGGTGTTATAGATCGATACAAACTTACTGTAAGGAGATTAAAGACATGAAAAAGATTTTAGCTTTAGTAGCAGTAGTAGCTATGGTAGCAGCTATGGCAACAGCTTGCGGCAACAACACAACATCATCAAGCGTTGGTAGCTCAACAAGCGTTTCTGAGTCTAAGTAATCAGAAAAAACGAAGAAAACCGGAAGCCCGTAAAACGAGTTTCCGGTTTTTTCAGTTTGTAGAAAAAGTTTATTTAAAAACAGAATAAATTCTCTATCCCTTTAAGAACGCTTTGTCGGCTTTGCGTCCTGCAAAGCCTTTAGGCGTTCTATCTCGGCATCCTTGCCTAACCCCAAACCCCTTCCCCGTGGTGAAGGGCTGTGTATGCTTTGTTGGCTCTGCATCGTGCATAGCCTTGCGGCATACACGCCCGGCATCCGTGCCGGGGCTATATTACTGGGGCTACCGCCCCTAGTCCAAGCAAGGATGCTTGCAGTCAGCCGCACAAAGCCACTGCACGATGCAGTGGCACAAATGGCTGACGACCTGTGCGGGGGCTTCGCCCCTGCGACCCCAATTTAATAATTACGAGATTTATCGACAGGCTGATTCTGTACGTTTGCTAAAATGCGTTGTTGAATTCCTCACATATCTGCTGTGCCGACCTTCCGCTTTCTCTGTTATAGCGGTTTATCACTATCCTGCCGTTTCTGTTCATACTGCACGGCTGTTCACAGCAGGTCATAAACACGCTTATGCCCGCACTGCCGATTATCTCCGCACTCCCCTCGCTCAGCGACCCGAAGGGATATGCGAAAGCGACAGGCCTTTTCCCCGTGACCCGCTGTAATTTGTCCGACAGCCTTGCAACATCCTCATACAGCACCGTGCGGTACTGCTCGTCGCTCTCGTTTTCTTTTCTCGCACAGCCGTTTCTTTCCACGTTGTTCGAGTGCATATTGTAGGTGTGATTTCCTATTTCGACATAACCGCTGTCAGACAGCTTCTTTATCTCATTCCATGTCAGGTAAGCATAAGACAAGTGCTTTCCCTCTTCGTTGATACGGGAATATTCGTCCGTATAACTGCCGACAACATTTATGACCGCCTTCATCCCGTATTTTTTCAGCAGCGGAAGCACATAATAAAGTCCCGTTTCATACCCATCGTCAAACGTGATTACAACCGTTTTTTCGGGCAGTCTGCCGCCCTGCTCACGAATTTTCACAAGCTGAGACGGAAGAACGGAAACATAACCGTTTTCGGACAGATACGCAAGATCGCTCTCCAGCTCGCCCGGTGTAATTATATATTTTCCGGCTCTGCTTTCGTCCTTTAACACCTGATGATACATCAGCCCTATAAAGCTGTCGCCGCTTTCGTTTTCGGCATAAATTGCGGCGCTCAGTATCCCGAGCATCACCGCAATGCACACCACGCCTGCCGTGATTGCCGCAACGCATATTCTTACGCTTTTCAAGCTATCATCTCCGTTTGTTCTTTTTGTTTAATTATCAGCCTTTAAGCATATGATTATTCGTTAAACTGCCGTATTTTTTTGTTTTACAAACTTTTACACGTTTTTCCGATTGACTGCTATTTTTTTTAGTTGTATAATTTGCGTAGTAAAATTTGTTTATATCCCCGATATACCATAGTCCGAATTTTCTATCCACAGCTATTTTCTATTCAGGAGAGGTTTATATGAACACAGATAATATGCGAGAGCGTGCGGTCGCCGTAAGTGTTGTCGTTCCCGTATACAACGTTGAAAAATACATTGAACGTTGTCTTGATTCACTTGTCCGTCAGAAGTTCGGATACGAATACGAAATAATCATTGTGAATGACGGAACAAAAGATAATTCCATGACGATAGCGGACAGGTTTGCAAGCGAGTATGATTTCATAAGAATAATCACTCAGCAAAACGCAGGCCTTTCAGCCGCAAGAAACACAGGTCTTGCAAACGCAAGAGGCGAATATATCGCCTTTGTTGACAGCGACGACTTTGTATCGCACTTTTACATTTCCGAAATGTATACGCTCGCCGTAAAAAAACAACGCAGACATAGTGCAGTGCAGATACTGCAATTATTTTGAAAAATCCGACCGCAGTATAAATGTGCTTCTTTCCCACCGTAACGGTGTAATCGGCGGAAAAAAGGCATTTGAAAAGCTGATTTCCGATGTTTCGGTAAGAAATTACGCATGGAACAAGCTGTACAGACGTTCGCTCTTCACCGATAACAATATATCCTACCCTGTCGGAAAGTGCTTTGAGGACGTAATTACAACACCCCGCCTGTTTGCCTGTGCGGAAAATGTCGCCTTTACACGAAAGGTGCTTTACAGCTATGCCCACCGCCCCGACAGTATAACGGGTCTTGCAGGAAGAAAAATGGTAGACAGCTATCTTGAGGCATATCTCATCTTGTCGGAATATCTTGCGGAAAACGGCATCTATTACATCTGTCGCACAAGGATTTCCGTAATGACCTTAAAGGTGCTTATAACGCTGTACGGAATGATAGCAAGGCAGTATATGGCAGGCAAAGGAAACGGCGGCAGCTATATCTCCGACTGCCGTGAGGTGAGAAACACTGTAAAAAAACAACTGCGTCTGCTTTCTCCTGCGTATCTTAAAAGAGCGCAGAAAAAACAGCATTCAAAAACAAACTGACATATTTCCCCGAAAAGCATTTTCGTTTTTCGGGGAATTTTCTTTGCCTGTCAGACTTAAAATCGCTGTATTTCGCTTAATTTTCACATTTTCCCTGTTGCAATCGGATAAAAACCGTGTTATAATTAGTGTATATGTAAATTGGAGAAGAAAAGATATGAGTATTGCAGTAGCTATAGACGGCCCTGTAGGAGCGGGCAAAAGCTCCATCGCCAAAGAATGTGCAAAGCGTTTAGGCTTTATATACGTTGACACGGGTGCTATGTACCGTTGCATAGGTCTTTTCTGCGACCGCAACGGCGTTGATATGGACGACCCCGTGAGAGTAAGTGCGGCACTTTCGCATATTTCTCTTGACGTAAAGATAAAGGACGGCACACAGCACATATATCTTAACGGCTATGACGTTTCCGATGAGATACGCTTACCAGAAATAAGCATGGCGGCATCCAAGGTTTCCGCTATCCCGGCTGTAAGAGCATTCCTCCTTCAGCTTCAGCGTGATATGGCAGAAAGCCGTGACGTGATAATGGACGGCAGGGATATAGGAACTGTCGTACTTCCTAACGCAACCGTGAAGATATATCTTACGGCAGATGCCGAGGTGCGTGCAAAGCGCCGTTATGACGAGCTTATCGCAAAGGGTACGGCTGTATCTTACGAGAGCGTGCTTACGGATCTTAAACAGCGTGACCGCAACGATATGACAAGAGAAATTGCACCGCTGAAGCAAGCCGATGACGCAGTGCTTGCGGATACGACAGAGCTTGATTTTGAAGGCTCGTGCGACCTGCTTGTCAGAATAATCAAAGAAAAGGCAGATATCAGATAATGTATGAATTTTTCAGGAAGATAGTATGTCTTTCAATGCACATAAAATACAGGATTAAGGTAATCGGCGGTGACAACAGACCGTATAAGAACGGCATAAAGGGCGGCTATATAATCGCCTGCAATCACCAGGATTACGGCGATCCTCCGCTGATAGCGGCTGTGAACAAGGCGCACTTTTCGTTTATGGCGAAGATTGAGCTGTTTGAAAAAAATAAATTCTTCGCCTGGCTTATTACAAAGTGCGGAGCGTTCCCCGTTGTAAGAGGAGCAGGTGACGGCAGTGCCATTAACCACGCCATAGCCGACCTTGAGAAGAACAGAGCTTTCGTAATATTCCCCGAAGGCACACGTTCTAAGGACGGCAATATCGGCAGAGCAAAATCGGGTATTGCGGTTATCGCGGGCAAGACAAATGCCCCCGTTCTTCCGATGTGCATAAAGTACGGGAAAAAGGGCTTCCGCAGAAAAGTATGGATTTCGGTAGGCGAGATGATTCCTGCGGAGCATATCGCACTGAACAGCGATGACAGAACAGAGCTCAGACGTGTTTCAAATCTTATTATGGATAATATAAAGATGCTGATGGACGGTATGAGCGAATACGGCGATCCGCTACCGAAGCAGTATAACCCGAAGCCCGAAAAGCAGACGGAAGAGGAAAGCAAGTGAGCCGTTACAATATTGAAACGGCAAAGAGCGCAGGCTTCTGTTTTGGTGTTAAGCGTGCTGTAGAAATTGCGGAAAAAGCCGCAGAAGAAAACGGCAGCTGCTATACGCTCGGAGAACTGATACACAACGGCAGTGAGATAGCAAGACTTCAGAAGCTGGGAGTATATCCCATAGATTCACCGGACGATCTGCCGCAGGGCAGGACGCTTATAATCCGCTCTCACGGCGTTGCAAAATCGGTAATGGATTATATACACGACAAGGGCATAAGCTGTATTGATGCTACCTGCCCGTTTGTCGCAAAGATACACAACATTGTTTCAAAGTCGGAATGCCCTGTTATCATAGCGGGCGACCCCGATCACCCGGAGGTCATCGGGATAGTCGGGCATTGCAGAAATCCGGATGAAGTAACAGTGGTGCGTGACTCGGACGAGCTGGAAAAAATGGCAGATTTGCAGAAATTTCCTCGTCAAAATGCACTAATTATGGTTGCCCAGACGACGTTTAATTCGTCAAAATGGCAATCTTGCATTCAAGTTGCAAAAAAACACTATACAAATATCACGATTTTTGATACAATATGTAGTGCGACAGCTGAAAGACAAAAGGAAACCGAGGAACTTGCACGGCGCTCGGCACTTATGGTCACGGTCGGCGGAAAAAATTCCAGCAACACCGCAAAGCTGGCACAGATAAGTCAAAAACACTGCCCTGTAATATTTACGCAGGACGGCAGTGATATTGATAAAGCCGCAGTGCTTAGCCTGCTCCCTTTGCAGGGTGGTACGGTCGGTATAACGGCAGGAGCTTCGACACCTGCCTATATAATAAAGGAGGTTCATAGAATTATGAGCGAAATTCTCAACAATGAAGAAGGATTCGACTTCATGGCGGAGGTTGACAAGACCTTCAAAAAAGTATATATAGGGAACAGGGTCAAGGCTTTAGTAGTAGCTGTAAACAAGAACGAAGCTGTTGTAGACTTAGGCACAAAGCACTCGGGCTACATTCCTGCAAGCGAGCTTTCGCAGGATCCCAATGCAGCTCCCTCAGATGTTGTCAAGGTTGGCGATGAGATCGAAGCCATCGTTACAGCTGTAAATGACGCAGAAGGTACAGTTACACTTTCCAAGAAGAAGGTTGACAGCGTTCTCGGCGTAGAAAAGCTCGCAGCCGCTATGGAAAACAATGAAACGCTCGAAGGTGAAGTATCATCGGTAGTTAAGGGCGGCGTTATCATTATCTCCAACGGTACAAGAGTATTCATCCCTGCATCACAGACAGGCGTTCCCAAGGACGGCAAGCTTGAAGAGCTTCTCAAGAAGACAGTTCCCTTCAAGGTTATCGAAGTAACAGAGGCAAGAGGCAGAGTTGTCGGTTCTATCCGTCAGGCTAAGAAGGAAGCAAACGATGCCGCTAAGGCTAAGTTCTGGGAGAACATTGAGGTAGGTCAGAAGTTCACAGGTGAAGTTAAGTCTATCGAAAGCTACGGCGTATTCGTAGATCTCGGCGGAGTTGACGGTATGGTTCACTCAAGCGAGCTTACCTGGAACAGAATCAAGCACCCCAGAGAGATCGTTAAGATCGGCGACAAGCTTGATGTATATGTAAAGAGCTTCGACCCCGAGAAGAAGAGAGTATCACTCGGCTGCAAGAAGGAAGAGGACAACCCCTGGAACAAGTTCGTTGCTGAATATCACGAAGGCGATGTTGTTGACGTTACTATCGTAAGCATCACACCCTTCGGCGCATTCGCACAGATTATCCCCGGCGTTGACGGTCTTATCCACATCAGCCAGATTTCTACAGAGCGTATCAACAATGTAGCTCAGGTTCTTTCCATCGGCGATGAAGTTAAGGCAAAGATCATCGAAATCAACGAGGAACAGAACAGAGTAAGCCTCTCTATCCGTGCACTCAAGGAAGAAATGCCTGAGGACGAGGAAGAAGAAGCTGAAGACGCTGAATAATCGTCAATAATGAAAATATTGAGCCACCGGTCACGGTGGCTCATTTTATGCAAAAAAAAACGGAGAGAAAATGAAAAAACTGAAATCAATAATACCGGGAACAGCCGTATGTGCCGTCATTGCCGCTGCGGCAACGCTGACAGGCGGGATAAGCATAGGCGGATTTTCCTTTGAGCTTATCGGAGCGCCTGTGATAGCGATACTTCTCGGTATGATACTGACGCTTGTATTTCCGAAGCTCGCAAGCCTTACATCGCTGTCTGGCGGAATAAAGTTCACGTCAAAGAAGATTCTGCAGTGGGCTGTGGTAATTCTCGGCTTTTCGCTGAATTTAAGCACTATAGCACAGGTCGGCGCAAAGAGCCTGCCGGTTATAGTCGGCACTATCTCAATATCGCTGATAGTTGCGTTTATAATGATGAAGCTAATGAAGGTTGACCCAAAGACCGCCTGCCTTATAGGCGTAGGCTCGTCTATCTGCGGCGGCTCGGCTATTGCGGCAACAGCGCCCGTTATCGAAGCGGATGATGAAGACGTTGCACGTTCAATATCGGTAATATTCCTGTTCAATGTGCTTGCCGCACTTATATTCCCGACGCTCGGACACGCTATAGGACTTGGCACGGAAGGTTTTGCGGTATTTGCAGGAACTGCGGTCAACGACACCTCATCGGTCACTGCGGCGGCATCGACAGCGGAGGGCATTTACGGATACAGCGGTATACTTTCAGCCGCTGTTACGGTAAAGCTGACAAGAACGCTTGCCATTATCCCGATAACGCTCGTGCTTGCACTCTACCGCACAGCAAAAGCCAAAAAAAGCGGCGGCAGTAAATCCGGTTTTTCGATAAAGAAGATATTCCCGTGGTTTATCCTTTTCTTTGTCGGTGCGTCACTTATAACAACGGTCTGCGGATTACTGCCCGAAAACAGCGTCACTCTGTTCTACTCATCTAAGTTTGTGCCGTTTGCAAAATGGCTGGCTAAATTCTTTATAGCAATGGCTATGGGCGCTATCGGACTGAACACCAATATAGTAAAGCTGATACGCAACGGCGGAAAGCCGATACTTCTCGGACTGTGCTGCTGGGTATCCATCACCGCCGTTTCGCTCGGTGTACAAAGCGTTACGGGACTTTTCACAAGCAATCTCTGATAATATAAAACCCGATTATTATTAATGCTGTTCAGTAAAACGCATCACCGACACCGCCGAAAACACTTTCCGCATTGACAAGTAATTAATATTTTCGTGAGTGTATCTGTGCAACTGCTCTAACATTAATCTTTCAAAAAAACGCTACTAACCTGAGATATATGTACTAACCTGCGGACGTGTAGCGTTAAGCGTTCTTGCATTGACAGGATATACAATGTTCGGGTAGTTTTACGAGTTTAGCCAACACCCTAGACGGGGTGGGGGTGTGAGTAAGGAAAGAGGGAGCAAGAGGGAGAAAACCTAAGGGACAGGGAGAGGGGCTGTCAAGTCCAGCGGAGCTTTAGCGGAGTGCACGAGCCTTGCGTAAGCGAGGCTCAGACTTGTACCTGATCCCTTTGGTTGTCTCCCTCTTTCATATTGACAAGTGTACCCATTCGAATAGCGAACCCGAGAAGTGCTATCTCGCAAAAAGAACTATCGGTAGCTTGTTATCATAGTCAAAGCAGAACGGTATTGCAGAAGTACATCAGGCAAAAAACTTTTTCTACAAGCAAACGGGTGCGGATTATGATAATCCGCACCCGTTACCTATACCCTCTGCCCGAACTTAAGCAATATCCTTGAATACAGCTCCTTATTTATCTCATAATAATCTGTAACCGTTGTCTTTCTGTCGTTTTCATAAAGCTCAAAACGCATAATTATCTCGCTGTAGTCCTCCGTGTAATAAAAAACGCACAGCCAGTAGCGGCTTTTCTCCGCATAATAATTCACAGGTTCAAGCGTCAGCACCGAGTTTATATCACCGTTTAAAAGCATATTCAGCTCATCGGGCTTTATATAGCAGAACTGCACCTTCTTTGTCATAGGCATAGCTTTCGCTTTTCTTTTAAGCGGCGTGTCTGCGGTGTCATTGCCGGCGGTTTTCTTTTTGAAGAAAAACATATATGCTCCCCCTTTTTATAAGCAATATAATTTGCATTCCGATGCTATTCTATCACACTTTAAACACTTTGTCCATATAACTGTGCATTTTTTCACTCGAAATAAAAATACAATTAAATCAATTATCTGCCAAACTTCAAGGCTGTATCACAACTTTTTCACATATGAACAGTATACTTTAGCCATAGTCAAAAACAATAAAGCCTACGGGCGTGAAAGGACGATAGATATGACAGACGGATTTGAACGCAATGATATGAACAACATGAACAACATGAACAGCGAAAACGAGCAGGTACAGAACAGCTTCTCGACCGCCGGCAATTCACAGACAGACACATCTGCAAATGCAAGCGGCTATAACGCAGGTTCTTCCTACACAAGCTCCTATGACGCACAGCAGAATGCGTACAACTCATATTACAACTACGCAAACGGCGCAAACAATACGGGTGCAAACAATACGGGCGCAAACAACATACACGTTGCTCCCGGTGCAAACAAGCCGCCTAAGAAGAACGGCAAGGGAGCACTGGTCGCAGGTATCATTGCGGCGGCTCTGGTAGTCGGTGGCGGTGCAGGATTTGCCGGAACGGTACTCGGCAACAGTATAAATGCCACCATTCCCTTTGCAAGCTCGTCTGACGGTACATCTCAGGGCGAATCGGCTGACAGCGGCTCAGAAAGCACCATCGCCGCACCGTCAACAACGCTCAACACCTCAAGCACGGCGACAGCCGCTCCCCTTGACGAAAGCAAGATAAACGACAGCTCAAACAGCACTCTGCTGAATGCCGAGGAACTTTACGAAAAGGTAAAGAACACTGTTGTGCTGGTATATAACTATCAGCGCCAGACAGGCTATGCCGAGCCTGTAAAATACGGCAGCGGCAGCGGCGTTGTATTTACTTCTGACGGCTATGTAATCACAAACGCACACGTTGTAGAGGGTGCGGATAAAATGACAGTAGTCGCTCCCGATTACAAGAACCCCGATAACACAAAGGAATATGAGGCTACAGTAGTCGGCAGTGATACCTATTCAGACCTTGCAGTGCTGAAGATCAGCCGTGACGATCCGTTTGAATATGCAACGCTCGGTGATTCGGACACTGTAAGAGTAGGTCAGGATGTATGCGTACTCGGCAACCCCAAGCAGTTACTCAACTCTCTTACTAAGGGTATCGTATCCGGTCTTGGCAGAGCCTCCGCTTCAAACAGCGCATACGGCACAAGCACAATACAGATAGATGCGGCTATCAACAGCGGTAACAGCGGCGGCGGACTTTTCGATATGTACGGCAACGTTATCGGTATAATCGACTACAAGCTGGTATCCAACACATCAGCGTCAATAGATAACATCGGCTTCGCCATTACCATAAACGAGGCTAAGCCGGTAATAAACGACCTTATGACAAAGGGCTATGTTACGAACCGTCCCGGTCTTGGCATAAACGGCGAGGAAATAAGCGAATACAGCGCATATATGCAGGGACTTGAAAGCGGCGGCGTATATGTAACATATATCTCAAAGGATATGCCCGTAGCTAAGAGCGGCCTTAAGGTCGGCGATATAATCTCAAAGGTAAACGGCACAGCGGTCACCTCCGTAACAGATATACAGAATATCATTGCGGAGCTTAACATAGGCGACACTGTTGAGCTTACGGTTTACAGAGCAGGTGCAACAGGCAGATACACCACAAAGACTATCAACGTTGAGCTTGCCGAGATTGAGCTTAGCTGATAAATAAGCATAAAACAACGGCTGTGATGAACTTCACGTTTCATCACAGCCGTATTTTTATGTCCTCAGATTAAGCAGTACCGACGACATGAACATCTCGTCCTTTACCTCTGCGCAATATGTACCGCCGTACTTTTCCGCAATGCTCTTTACCGATTCCACACCTATGCCGAAGCCCTTGTGCTTCGATGAAAACAGCACTCCGCTCAGGTCTTTTTTAAGCGTACCGGTAAAAGTATTGTCTATGCCGAGGCAAAGAGTATTTTCGTCCGTCATTGCCCTTATTACTATTCTTCTGTTATCGCCGCTTTCCTCCTTGCAGGCATCTGTTGCATTTTCGATAAGGTTGCCGAACAGCACCGACAGATCCGTTTCGTCAACAGAGATATTTTCTGGGATGACCGCCTTTACATCATAATCAATATCCTCGTTTTTCGCCACCTGTGCAAAATACAGCATTACGGCGTTCACCGTCTTGTTCTCGCAGAAGCTGATAAGCGTATCGTCGGGCAAGCTCTGCTGATAGCTGTTAAGATATTTTTCAAGCTCCCCGTATTGCTTGTTTCTGACATATTCCTGCATAAGCGAGATATGGTGACGCACATCATGCTTTGCACGTCTTGCGTCCGCTATCTTTTCCTGCAGATTTTCGTACTGCAGGTTCTGCATCGCAAGGCGGTGGTTGTTGTCGCTGAGCCTTATGTTCTTCTCCTGCTCGTTTATCAGCATCGCTATAACATAATACACTATGCCGGCTCCCACGTTTATAAACAGCAGGAACACAGTGTTGCCTGTGTCAAGCGCAGTTTCAAGGCTGGATTTGCCGTTGTTGTTATAGAGCATGTGGTACCATATCAGATAGAAGGTCGCAGGTATCAGCCACAGATACCGCCACTCGATACCTGTAGGCTCTTTTTCAACTGCGGGAGTATACACCTTTTTTGTGTAGATGAAAAGCGGTATCCACACCACCGCCAGCACAACCAGCATTATAAGCGAGAACGACCAGCGGTACGACTGTACTGCCAGTTCGGGAAAGATCTTCCCTTCTATGCACTTTGATGCCGCCACGACAAAATTCGCCGTGTTTGAGATCATAAGCAAGGTGAACAGCGCCTTGCCGAAATTTACTTTAACCGCAAAAAAAATAGAAAACCACATACACCGCAGTGCTTACCACACTCGCAAGCGCCGCCTTCCCTCCCGAAAGAAAGCCGCCCACAGCCCAAGCCCCATCTGGATAAACGATATAACAACAATAATGCAGACCGTGATTTTCGCAGAAAAGCGAAGCCTTGAACGGAAAGGATAAAGCGCAAGCGCCATAAACGGCAGGAAATTCAATAGTGAATAAACGCATATTTCCGCTATTCTGTATAACGGCGGCATCATAACTCACCGCCCTTTCCGTGCTTTATCCGTGGATAAAATATTATGACTGTAATCTCCGGTGCTTTGTAAGTAGTATTTATCATAGCCGACCTCCTACAATATAACCAATATCTATAATAGCACACAACAGACTATTTTACAATAAAAAATCAGAGTGATTACATCTGTATATTATGGTTTGTGCCGAAAAAAAGCCCCGATGCAACCTGCACCGGGGTAAAGTTATCTCTGAGCGTTTACCGTATCGGTCACTCTGTGCTTTACTTCATCGCTTATCCTTCTGCTGTCCCTTATCTTCTGCGCCGCCGCCAGCTTGACAGCAATGCTTATCGGGCTGTGTTCAAGGTATTTCACGATAAGCTGAGGATACCTTACACAGTACACCGATATACCCCACGCCACCGCCATATCCCGATAGTATTCACCGCCGGGAAGCCTGTCATATATTGTGAGCGCTTTTCTTACTGTCGGCTCATCGGAAAATTTCGAGAACATAAGAACTGTTCCGACACGGGAAACAAATTCTTCTTTCCTGTACATCAGCCCTTCGGCAAGACGGAGCAGATCGTCCGCTTCACTCTTTTTTACCTTGATGCAGGAGCAGAAGCAATCGCACTCGGCCCAGTTATCTATCATCTCGGCGTAGCGTATAATATACGGCTCTTTTTCGCACAGCGGAACGTCGGCAAAACCGACAGCCGCACCCTTTATGATTATTTCTTCAAAGCTGTCATACGGCAGTTCGAAAATCTTCTTATAATCCGCCTTATGCCCCTTTGCGATAGCCTTAAGGTCGGGCATACGCACGCCAATCACTCTGTATTTGCTCGTATGCACTATCTTCTCGTTGAAAACACGGAACTTTTCTTCCGAAAGGCTTTCAAGAAGGGAAATCAGCTCGCCTCGCTCTGTCATTTATACCTCTCCTCTGTTTCAAGTAAAAACTTCTTAATATCTATCCCCTGCGTACCCATATAACAGCCTATGCCGCCGCTTGCAGGGACTATCCTGTGACACGGTATCAGTATCGGGAGCGGATTTCTTTTCAGCGCCGAACCGCACGCACGGACAGCCTTGCTCCCTGCCATTTCAGCCGTCTGCATATATGTTACACGCTCACCGTATGGTATCTTCTGCACGGCGGTGAGTATGCTCCTGAAAAACGGCGTGCCGATGCCGCTTATGTCATACGGCAAGGAGAATTCCTTCAGCCTTCCGTCAAAATACGCAAGGAACTGTTCCTTAGCCTTTTCGCATATCGGGTCGGGGCGGTCGGGTATATTCATATCGAAAACGATATTCGTTATATTCCTGCCGTCCGTTATCACCGTTACAGTGCGGTCTATAGGCATATCAAAGGTTATGTTGCTCATTTGCCCCTGTTTGCCTTTCCGCTGACCTCTTTTGCTTCAAGGCGGTATACCCTCGTCCTTGATGCGCATGAGCTGTCGGGCTTATAGGTTTTCTCTCCGTACTGCTTAAGTATCAAGCCAAGTGCGGACAGCTTTTCGGGCATATCGGTTATTTCCGTCATTACACCACAGCCTGCAACGCTTTCATAAAGACTTGTTATACTGCCTTCAACATAATCACGGCAGTTGTCAAGTTCAAAAGCGAC
>VOFB01001406.1_pt1 | contig 81692 bp, 109 predicted proteins | sample 5384141 | NCBI WGS metagenome assembly VOFB01 (sample SAMN12384721, study PRJNA508395) | human gut metagenome | isolation source: healthy gut A | host: Homo sapiens | reverse complement strand
ACCGCCGACGCGATGATGCCGATGACGATGGAACCCGCCACGGTCTGTTTGAGCTGGTCCTCGTCTCCGGCCCCGTAGGCGCGCGCTGCGACGATGGCGAGGCCGTTGCCGATACCGACGCCGAATCCGACCAGAAGCTCGTAGATGGCCCCGCAGGCGCCAATGGCGGCAAGGGCGGTATCGCCCAGCACATTGCCGACGATCATGGTATCCACGGTATTATAGAGCTGCTGGAAGAGGCACGACACCAGAATGGGCAGCATAAAGACGAGCAGGCTCCTGAAGATGGGGCCGTTCATCAGATCGACGTTCCGGTTGAAGAATGATTTTTTCGCGGGGGACTGGGTCATAAGCGTCTCCTTTTTTGCCCACAAAAGGGAGCTGTTGCACACAACAGCTCCCTTTAAGCATTTCATCTGATTTTACAGCTCCTGCGTCTCGAAGCCGTTGACGGTCAGCACTTCCACACTCTTGAAGCCTGCGGCCTTGACGGCGGCAGCAGCCTCGTCGAAGCCGAAGGTCAGGCTGTCCACATCGTGGGCGTCGGAGGTAATGATCACCTTGCCGCCCATCTTCTGCCACTCGCCCAGCAGCCAGGGGCCAGGGTAGAAGTCCTTGCGGTAGCCGCGGTAGACGCCGCCGGTGTTCACTTCCAGCAGGCAGCCGTGCTCTTTGGCAGCATTCAGCGCCTTGAGGGCTGCGGCCTTATAGCGGGGCGACTCCTCGTCGAAGAACTCACCGGCAGCGTTCAGCTTCTTGATGAGGTCGATGTGGGCGAGGATGTCGGGGCCCATGGCGGCCACCTTCTCCACCTCGGCGAAGTATGCCTCCACAGCGGCCAGAGGGTCGCCGTCGAAGTCGTCGTAGATGCAGTCGTGGAGGTCCTGAGGACGGAAGTCGATCTCGTAATACTTGCCGGTGTTCTTGCCGTACAGGTGGTGTGCGCTGCCGATCCAGTAATCGTAGCCGGTGCGCTTGTCCTCGCTGAGGATGTCCCACTCGATGCCGCACAGGATATCCACCTTGCCCTTGTACTCGGCCTTGAGCTTGGCGATGGTGGCCTTGTACTGGGCGGTGCGGCTGGGGCTCATGCAGTATTCGCGGTCACGCTGGGTGTAGCTATGGCCCGTGAAGCCCAATGTGGTCAGGCCCTTCGCACACGCAGCGGTGGCCATCTCCTGCAAGGTGTTTTTGCCGTCGCACATCGTCGAGTGACAATGGACACTGGACTTCTTATAATCTGCCATAGTGAATCACTGCATCCTTTCCTGTTTGACCTTGTGGTCGATAACGTGTCGTTTTTCCAGCTCACGGGTGATGTCCTCCACCGTGATGCCGGCCTGCACCATCAGCACCAGCACATGGTATGCCAAATCGCTGATCTCGTAGACCGTCTCGGCCTTGTCTTCCTTTTCGCCCGCGATGATGACCTCAGTACACTCCTCGCCCACCTTCTTGAGGATCTTTTCTTTGCCCTTCTCGAAGAGATAGGTGGTGTAGCTGCCCTCTTTGGGGCTGGTCTTGCGGCCCTTGATGAGGTCATACAGCCCCTGCCAGCTGAACTGCTTCAGCTCCGGGGAAACATACACTTCGTTGAAAAAGCAGCTCTCGGCACCGGTGTGGCAAGCGGGGCCGCTCTTGACGACATCCACCACCAACGCGTCCGTATCGCAGTCTGCGGTGATGGAAACCACGCGCTGCACATTGCCGCTGGTCTCGCCCTTGCGCCAGATCTCCTGACGGCTGCGGCTCCAGAACACCGTGCGGCCCTCCGCAATGGTCAGCGCCAGCGTCTCGGCGTTCATGTAGGCGAGGGTCAGCACCTCTTTGGTGTAGTGGTCCTGCACGATGGCAGGGATGAGGCCCTTTTCGTCAAATTTCAGGTCCATAATGTTTCTCCTTCCCCCGCAGGGGGACAGCTATAGTTTAGCGTATTCGGCGGGCAAACGCAAGGGCTCAGAGCCGCATTTCCACGCCATTTTCGTTTAAGTATTCCTTTAGCTCCCGGATGGTGAGCAGCTTCTGGTGGAAGATGCCCGCCCCGGCCCCTGCGCCCCGCTTTTCCCGGGCGCTTTTGTCTTATGATAAGATCATTTTACTTTATCTAGGTAAAGTTGTAAAGTGCGAAAGTGACCGTGTTTCCATTTTTATGATACGATTTTTCTGTGCGTTTGTACAGAAAGGCGAAATGATTTCACGAAAGCCCGCTTTGAGATGATGCAGGCGCAAAAAAGGAGCCGCCGCACAGCGTTTTCCGTGCAGCGGCTCCTCGCCGTTTTATTCTCAGCCCAGCAGTTCCAGCACGCCGCTCTTGGGACGTGCGCCGACGCCTGACGAACCAGCTTACCGTTCTCGAACACCAGCAGGGTGGGGATGCTCATCACCCCGAACTGTGCCGCCAGGTCCGGCTGCTCGTCCACATTCACCTTGCCCACCTTGACGTCGGTGCGCTCTTCGGCCACCTCATCCACGACGGGGCTGAGCATGCGGCAGGGGCCGCACCAGCTGGCCCAGAAATCGAGCAGGACGGGCTGAGCGCTCTTCAGCACCTCGGCCTCAAAGTTTTCTTTCGTGATGGTGATGACTGCCATATCGTTTTCCTCCATAAAGAGTGTTTTTTTCATCTGACAGGGACAGTATACCCCAAAACTCCGGCGTTTTTCCGTGAGCAAGTCACATAAAAAGCCCGGGGCAGGCATTTTCTGCTCCGGGCTCTGGAAATTATTTTGCGATTTCAGGCTCAGATGTCCTTCAGGGCGTTCTTGCCGGCGACGTAGCCGTAGTACATGGCCATGGAGTGGCTGACGCCCTTCAGGCCGATGGGGTACTCGGTGGCAAAGCGGTTGCCTTGGATGTTGCCGGCGACGTACAGGCCGGGGATGACATTGCGGTCGGCGTCGAAGGTGTGGCAGTCCTCGTCGCTCTCGAGGCCTCCGATGCAGACCAGCAGCAGAGCAGTGGTGAACTTGTCGGCGTAGAAGGGGCCGTTCTCGACTGCCCACATACGGGAAGCGGGCTTATGGAAGTCCTCATCGTAACCGACCTTGGCCAGCTCGTTGTAGCGCTGGATGGAGTCCAGAGCGGTCTGCTGGGCGGCAGTATCGTCCGGGTAGATCTTTGCCACCAGCTCTTCCAGCGTGTCGGCCTTCACAGCGCGGCCATCGGCCACAGCAGCTTCCAGCTGATAGGGGCTCTTGTAGTTGCGGTAGGTAGTGTTGTTCTTGGGGCCTTCGTCCTCGCTGGCATAGTCCTCATAGTAGCAGGCGCCGCCGTGGGCTGCGGGCATATAGGGCAGCTGCTCAGGCCAGTTGGAGTCGAAGATCTGCCAGCTCTCGCGGTTCTTCTGCAGCTCGATCTGGTTTTCCAGCTGCTGGCCGGGCAGGTCCTCGTTCATGAAGCGCTTGCCGTTGAGGTCGAGGTTCAGGAAGCCTGCATTGCCCATAACGCCCACGCCGGCGAGGTCGGCGCCGCCGCCCATGTGGTGGATCATCGGGGCGTGGCTCTGCTGCACCTGAGCGCCGGCCCACATACCCAGCTGGATGCCGTCGCCCTGGTTGGTGAAGTTGCCCTCCACATCCACATTGGTGAACAGGCACTGGATGTTGTTCTCGATGACCTCGGGGCAGAAGTGCTTGAGCATCTTGGTGTTCTGGGAGTAGTCGCCAGTGGAGAGGATGACGCCCTTGGAGGCGTTGCACTTGATGTACTCGCCGGTGGCGGCATCGCGGGCGTAAAGGCCCACGCAGCGGCCATTCTCCATGATGAGCTTCTCAACGAAGCAGCCATAGAAGGTCTGGACATTGCCGGTGTCGATGGCTTTCTGCATATTGGCCTCGACGGTGACGTGCTGGTCGGGCTTGAACTCGACGGAAGTGGGGTAGCAGGGGAAACGCTCCTGCTTCCAGTCGTAGTACTCGGGCAGCGGGTAGAAGATGGGGATGATGAAGTTGTCCGCGCTCTCGTCGGGGATAGCGCTGCGGGTGGTCTCGGCGTAGTACAGGTCGGGGTTTGCCTCCACCCACCAGTCGAAGGCGTCGCCGATGTTGTGGGCCCACTTGCTCATGATGCTGCGCTTGCAGCGATAGGTGCTCTCCACCATGTGGGAGTCGATGATGTCGTCGATCTGCTCACGGGTCCAGGTGTCGCGGCCCCACTTGGCCTGCACCTTGCCGTTGATGACGGCGTACTCGCCGCTGCGGCACTGGGGGCCGTCGGCCTTCTCGAAAGCAGCCACCAGACCGCCGTCCTCGGCGACGCTGCGGCAGGCGGCAACGCCTGCGATGCCGCAGCCTACGACTGCCACATCCACGTCAACGGTCTTGGCGACCTTGCTCTCGTCGATCTCCGGCTCGGTACCCAGCCAGTCCTCATCGGAGGAAGATGCAGCGGTGTCGCCGCCTGCAGTGTGGACGCCCATTGCCTGCTCGATGCAGCTTGCGGCGGCCTTCTTGACGGCGTTGGTGGTGATGGTAGCGCCGGAGATGTTGTCGATCTCGGTGCTCTGAGCAGCCATCAGGGCGTCCTTCAGGGTGGGGGCCGCCACGCCGCCGATGCTCTCGGTCTCGTTGGAGGCGTCAATGACCACGTCGGTGATGGCGGTCTCGCTGAAGGTCATGGTGACCTTCACCTCACCGATGCCGGTGGCGGTGCCGGTGTAAGTGCCGGGGGTGTAGATGGCCTCGCCGGTGGAGGCGGCAGTGCTGCTGGAAGAGCCTGCGTTGCAGGCGGCCAGTGCGCTGGCGGTAACGCCGCTCATAGCGGCAGCGGCGGCAACCTTCAGGAAGCCTTTACGAGAGATCTTTTTCATCTGGAATGCTCCTTACTCTTTCTTCTTTCGACGTTTTCAGGCAGAAAATCGTTCTTCCGAGAGATAGTATAAAATATAACGAAGTAAAAGGGAATTAAAAAATCTTAAGCATCCTGATAAAAAAGCTTTATAAGTGTCCTATTTCCTGCTATACTGAGGCTGTATGGATGTCCCGCCGCCGGAAAGGAGTTTTTTGTCATGAACGAGCACCAGCTTCTCTGCTTTCTCACCGTGAGCCGGACGCTGAATTTCTCCGCTGCCGCGCGGGAACTCTACTGCACCCAGCCCGCCCTGAGCTACCAGATACGCAGCCTCGAAAAGGAGCTGGACGCCGCACTGTTCCGCCGCACGACGACGCAGGTGGCCCTCACCGAGGCAGGCCGCGCCCTGCTGCCCCATGCGGAAAACATCTACCGCGGCATCCTCAACGCCCGCACGGCGCTGAAAGGCTTCGGCACCCACCACACCCTGACCCTCCGCCTGCCGCCGGTGCTTTTGCAACGGGACCCCATCTACCCCATCCTGATGGCGAGGCTCCACGCCGCGCTGCCGGGCTATGAGTTCAAAGTGGACACCACGCCTGTCCCCTCCAGCTACCACCACATGCTCTGCACCGAGGCAGACGCGGCGCTCTACCTTCCCTTCGGCCCGCTGCCGCCAGAGATCCGCTGTGAGACCATCATCGGCAACCGGTTTTACCTCATCGCCGCGCCGGAGCACCCATTCTCCGGCCAAAGCAGCGTCGAGCTTTCTGACCTCGCCGGGCAGCAGAGTCTTGCAGATGGTCGCTGCATCCAGACCGTACAGCTTGAGCAGGTCCCATGCGGGGCCGGAGCAACCGAACACGTCCTGCACGCCCACGCGGCGGACGGGGGTAGGCAGCTTCTCGCTCAGGACGGCGCAGACGGCCTCGCCCAGGCCGCCGATGACGCTGTGCTCCTCGGCAGTGACGATCTTGCCGCACTCCCTGGCGGCCTTGAGGATGATGTCCTCGTCCAGAGGCTTGATGGTGTGGATGTTGATGACGCCGGGCGTGGATGCCCTCGGCGGCCAGGGTCTCGGCAGCCTGGCGGGCCTCGTTGACCATCAGGCCGGTGGCCACGATGGCAATATCACTGCCCTCGGTCATCTGCTCGCCCTTGCCGATCTCGAAGTGATAGGTAGCCTCGTCGTGGAACACGGGAACCGCCAGACGGCCGAAGCGGAGGTAAACCGGACCCTGCATCTCGTAGGCGGCACGGACAGCAGCGCGGGCTTCCACATCGTCTGCGGGGCAGATCATGGTCATGCCGGGGATGCTGCGCATGAGGGCGAAGTCCTCGCAGCACTGGTGGGAAGCACCGTCCTCGCCGACGGAGATGCCGCCGTGGGTAGCACCGATCTTGACGTTCAGGCGGGGGTAGGCGATCGAGTTGCGGATCTGCTCAAAGGCACGGCCTGCAGCGAACATCGCAAAGCTGGACACGAAGGGGACATAACCCATGGTGGACAGGCCGGCGGCGACGCCCATCATGTTGGCCTCGGCAATACCGCAGTCGAAGTGGCGGTCCGGGTGCGCCTTACCGGAACACACCGGTCTTGGTAGCGGCAGCGAGGTCAGCGTCCAGGACCACCAGGTCGCCGTGGCCCTCAGCGGCCAGCGCTTTCAGAGTATTGCCGTAGCTCTCACGGGTAGCGATCATCTTTACATCTGCCATCTTACTTGTCCTCCTCTTCCAGCGCGGCGTAAGCTGCGTTCAGCTCCTGCATGGCCACAGCGTATTCCTCGTCGTTGGGGCCTTTGCCGTGCCAATCACGGCGTTCTCATAAAGGAGACGCCAGTACCCTTGAGGGTATCCAGAATGATGCAGGTGGGCCTGTCGTTCTCCGCGTGGAAAGCCTTGATAGCAGACTCGATCGTCATAGTCGTGGCCATTGATGGTCAGCACGTTGAAGTTGAAGGCCTTGAGCTTCTCCTCCAGCGGGTCGCTGTTCATCACGGTCTCGGTGGTGCCGTCGATCTGGAGGTGGTTGCGGTCCAGCATGACGCAGAGGTTGGAGAGCTTATAGTGAGAAGCAAACATAAAGCCTCCCAGCACTCGCCCTCTTCCACCTCACCGTCACCGAGGATGGTGTAGACATTGATGGGCTTACCGGCGTGCTTGGCACCCAGAGCCATGCCGCAGGCGGCGCTCACGCCCTGACCCAGACTGCCGGTGGACATATCCACGCCCGGAGTCACTGTTCATGTTGGGGTGGCCCTGCAGGTAGCTGCCGATCTTGCGCAGGGTCTTGAGGTCCTCCACCGGGAAGAACCCGCGCTCGGCCAGCGCGGCGTAAAGTGCCGGAGCTGCATGGCCCTTGGACAGCACGAAGCGGTCGCGGTCCGGTTTTTTCGGCTCCTTGGGGTCGATGTTCATATCCACGAAGTAGAGGTAAGACAGCACCTCGGCGATATCCAGGCTGCCGCCCGGATGGCCGCACTTGGCGCTGTGATCCAGATCACGCCCATGCCCGGATGGCCGCACTTTTCGCATTTGTCATGATGGTCCTCCCGTATGAACCTCAGAAGTTGCAAGTATACAGCCGCGCAAGGCACAGCTCCCGCCGCCCCATTGCGCTATAATTCAAGTTTATATTATCTATTCTGTGCAAAAAGGTCAAGCTTTTTCAGCAAAATGTCACAGGCGGTCAAAAACTGCTCCGCTTTGGTCAATTTGCAGCGCCGTGGGGTCTGGCTGTGGGCTTTGCGGCCCCGCTGCTCCGCTCGGTGCTCTTCGGGATGCCCCCGATGTTCCCCATCGCCATTTCGATGGCTTTTGAGCTGGCAGCTTACGGCGCTGTCTCGGCTGGCTCTACCGCCGGGTGAAGCACACCCTGCCCATGACCTACGCCACCCTCGCGGCAGCCATGGTGGCTGGCCGCCTCGTCTGGGGCGCGGTCCGCTTCGTGCTGGCGGGCCTGTCCGGCTCGAGCTTCCCGTTCTCGGCCTTCCTGTCCGGCGCGCTCTTCACCGCTGTGCCGGGCATCATCGCACAGCTGGTGCTCATCCCCCTCATCATCACCGCTCTGCAGAAAGCAAGGCTCATGGACTAAATCCTTATAAAACAGCCAGACCGTGCCGCCGGGAACTTAGCTCTCGGCGGCACGGTCTGTTTTTGGCTGAGCTGCTTTTGGTTGGAGAAAATGAGCGTGGAAAAAGGCTTAGGAGAATGCTGTTTTTATCACAGCCACAGGCTGCAGATAAAGGTGGCAAGCAAGCCGCCCAGCGACATAGACAGATTGCTGATGGACAGGGTCTTGAGGCCCGTCTTCATATCAAAGCCCATGCAGTTGGTGTAGACCCAGAAATAGCTGTCGTTGACGTGGCAGCACAGACGGGCACCCGCACCGGAAGCCAGGAAGATAAGGATGGGGTCGAGGCCGAGGCTGGCTGCAATGGGAGCGCAGAGCGTTGCCGCCGTCGTCACTGCGACCGTGCCGGAGCCCTGCACGACTTTCAGCAGGCCGGAGATGACGAAGGGAATGAGGATGAAGGGCAGACCGGTATTCAGCACCATCTGTGCCAGACTGTCGCCTGCGCCGGAAACTTTAAGTACCTGGCCCAGTGCGCCGCCCGCTGCGGTGATGGACACGATGGGGCCGGCGTCCTTCAGAGTCTTGTCCATGATGTCGATGATGGCTTTGCCACCCAGACGCTTGCCCAGGGTGATGATGGACAGGACTGCGCCGATGGCCAGAGCGATGTTGGAATCACCAATGAAGGAGACGATGGACAGGATGGGGGAATCCTCAGGCAGGATCATGCCGCAGGTGGTGTTGAGCAGGATGAGCACGATAGGCACGACAAGGGGCATCAGGCTGGCAAAGGTGCCGGGCAGGTCCTTGTCATCGTCGATGGACGGGGCCGCCTCGTCCTCTTTCTGCGCTTCTTCGTCCCGGAAGGTGTAGTAGCTCTCAGGCTTGTTGCGGAAGTAGAGCTCCGCGAAGATCCAGCCTGCGGCCGTCATGAACACTGCGCCGAATGCGCCGTAGAGGATGGCACGGCCAATGTCGATGCCCAGAAGGCCCGCTGCGGCCAGAGGGCCGGGCGTGGGAGGCACGAAGACGTGGGTGGACAGCAGACCGGCAGAGAGGCTGACAGCCAGAATGGCAAGAGGGATCTTCGTTTTCTTGTGGATAGCCTTGACCAGCGGGGTCAGGATGACGAAGGCCGCGTCCGAAAAGACGGGGATGGAAACGATATAGCCGGTGATGGCCATTGCCAGGCCTGCACGCTTCTGGCCGACCAGTTTCACTGCATCATAGCCATCCGGTTCGTACCTTTGGCCGCGTCCAGATAGTTGCCCAGCATGATGCCAAAAATAATGACGATGCCGATGCTTTTGACCGTGCCGGAAAAGCCACTGGTGATGGCGCTGACGGTGTCCGCGCCGCTCATGCCGCTGAGCATACCCATGACCAGCGCCGTCGCCAGCAGAGAGATGAATGCATTTGCCTTGACTTTGATACACAGGATCAGAAGGACCGCCATTCCGATCACAAAAACAAGTTCCATTGGCATAATTTTTCCTCCCGGGAGCCATTCCTCACGAACTGCCCCCGTATCTTTCTCTTCAATTTACACTTCTTATAACTCTTCTAACTCTTTTCTCCAGATTTTTCCACGCGTCACATTACTCTGCTTTTTGTTCCGCTTTTTCTTTTGCGAAGCGGGCGCGCATCAGAGGCTTGATGCCGCCTGCGGCAAGGATCTTCATGGCCTGTTCGCCCAGTGCCTCGCAGGGGTAGCTCTCGCCGGTCTCCTGCACGGTGACGACGCCCTTGACAAGTCGAGGGTCAGGGTCTGACCTTCTTTTACCTTTTGGCTGATGCCCTTGCAGATGACCGGAACAAGGCCCAGATTGACCGCGTTGCGGAAGAAGATACGGGCGAAGGAATCTGCAATGACCGCCTTTGCGCCCATGTTCAGCAGGGCGATGGGGGCGTGCTCACGGGACGAGCCGCAGCCGAAGTTGCGGCCTGCCACCACAATGCCGCCCTGCGGGAAGTTGGCGGCGATGTTCACGTCCACGCCGCTCAGGCAGTGGCTGCCGATCTCCTTCGGGTCGGTCAGGGCCAGATAGCAGCCGGGGTAGATCTGGTCGGTGTCGATGTTGTCGCCCACGACGATGATCTTTCCAGTGATCTCACTGTTCATAAGAATGTTCCTCCTTTTTCAAATCTCACAGAAAATCTCTGGGGTCGGTGATGCAGCCGTTCACCATGCTGGCGGCAACGGTGGCCGGGCTGGCGAGGTACATCAGAGCCTCGGTGGAGCCCATGCGGCCCGGGAAGTTGCGGTTGGTGCTGGTGATGCAGACCTCACCCGGAGCAAGGATGCCCTCATGTGCGCCGAGGCAGGCACCGCAGCCGGGGGTGGTGATGGTAGCACCGGCATTCATCAGATCCTGAATGTAGCCGGCCTTCATGCACTCCTGCATGACCTCGTTGGAAGCGGGAACGACGATCAGACGGGTATACTCGGGGATGTGTCTGCCCTTCAGGATCTTGGCAGCGATGGCGATGTCTTCCACGCGGCCGCCGGTGCAGCTGCCGATGTAGCCCTGATTCAGCTTGATGGGGCCGTTGGCCACCACCTCGGACAGGGGATGGACATTCTCGACGCTGCTGGGACAGGCAAGGTTCGGCTCGATCTTGGAGACATCGAACACATAGCTCTCTTCGTACTGGAAATCGGGGTCGGTGAACTGCACCTCGTAGGGGCGGACAGCACGCTTATCCACGTAGTTCAGCACGTCGGCGTTGGGCTGCATATAGGCGGTCTTGGCGCCCATCTCGACTGCCATATTGCAGATGGTCATGCGGCCTGCGACGTTCAGCTTCTCGACGTAGCTGCCGGTGAAGTCGATGGCCTTATACACAGCACCGTCAGCACGGATGCGGCCCAGAACTTCGAGGATGACGTCCTTGGGATAGACGCCCTTCTGCGCCTCGCCGTCCAGACGGACTTCGATGATCTCCGGCACACGGAACCACAGCTCGCCGGTCATCAGGATGGTGGCCATATCGGTGGCGCCGCAGCCGGTACCCATCGCGCCGAAAGCACCGTGGGTGGTGGTGTGGCTGTCGGTGGCGACCACGATCATGCCCGGGTAGATGACGCCGGCTTCCGGCATGACCTGATGGCAGACGCCGCAGTTGGTGTCAAAGTGGAAGCGCAGGTCGTTCTTCTTGGCGAACTCGCGCATCTCCTTGTGGTTTGCTGCGCTCTTGATGTCGGGGCAGGGGGCGTAGTGGTCAAAGACGAAAGCCGCCCGCTCCCGGTTCCAGACCTTCTCGCCGCCCATCTCGTAGAAGGAATAGACCGTCTGGAGATAGAGGTCGTTGATCTCGGCAAAATCGACCTTGGCGGTCACGATCTCGCCGGTGTGGACCTCGGCTCTGCCGCTGTTCTTGGCCAAGATTTTTTCGATGGCATGTGCATGGTGGAATCCTCCCGTTCTCTTTTTTGAATTTTGAATATCGTATACAATTTCTTTTCGGTGGCTCTACAGTACCACGTTTCAACGCTGTTTTCAAGAGGGAAGGGCCGCTTTCTCCGCTATCTCTAAATTTCAGACATCTTTTTTGTGGAGAACGACGAATATCGTATACGATATTCTATTTCTAAAATGTTTGACACGATATTTCGGAAATGATATTCTTAAATAGAAAAATAATCACCCAGAGCGCTCATCACGGAAAGAAGGATGGCGGCGGGCAGGGACACCTGAATGCCCAGCGTGTTGGCCGCAGCCAGCGTCATGATGGTGATGGTGATGGCCGCACCATCCATATTGATGGTAGCGCCCAGAGGGATGGAGACGGAATACATATCCTTATCGAGGCCCAGCTTCTCGCACAGATCCATGTTGACGGGGATGTTGGCGGCGGAGCTGCGGGTGAAGAAAGCGGTCAGACCGGACTCACGCAGGCAGCGGAGCACCAGCGGATACGGGTTGCAGTGCAGATACACAAAGATGATAAAGGGCGAGACGACCAGTGCCATAAAGAGCATGGTGCCCACCAGCAGGGCGCAGCAGCCTGCCGTACTGGGTAAAGATGGACAGGCCGTTGCTGGACACGTTGGAGTACACAAGGCCCATGATGCCGAACGGAGCCAGGTTGATGATCCAGCGGACGATCTGGGAGACTGCATCCGCTGTGTTCGCCAGGAACAGCTTGGTGCTGTCCGCGCCGTACTTCTTCATGGCCAGACCGAACAGGCAGGCCCAGAACAGGATGCCGATGTAGTTGCCGCTCATCAGGGCGCTGACGGGGTTGGCCACAAAGTTGGTGAGCAGGGTGCTCAGCACCTCGCCCAGACCCTGCGGCACCACCTCGGATTCTGCCGCCTCAGCCAGAACGATGGTCTGAGGGAACAGGAAGCTGGTCGCCGCCGCAATGGCAGCGGCCAGGAAGGTGGTGAGCATGTACAGCCAGATCACCGTGCCAAAGCGGCGGTCCAGCTTGGACGAGCCCTGTGCCAGTGCGCTTGCCACAATGACGAACACCAGCACCGGGGCAATGCCCTTCAGGGCACCCACGAACAGGCTGCCGAACTCTTCCACCCAGCCCGCACCGGGCACCGCCAGTGCCAGCACCGCACCGACCGCAAGGCCGATGACGATGCGCAGGATCAGGCTGGTGGCGTTGTACCTTGCCGCAACCGCTTTCAACGTTTTCATAACTTTTCTACTCCCCTATCCAGATTGTGCGCCTATCGCGCACAGTTTTCCCATTCCTCTACACGGAACAAGTACGATTATACGCCTTGTAGACCGAAAAGTCAAAGATTTTGCCCGCTTTTTTTGTTTTTCATTTCAACATATACAGACACGAGCTTTTTTCACTGTCCGTATATGAAATACAGATTCACAAAAAGAGACCGCACCCCGTGTGTTTCGGGATGCGGTCTGTTCCTGTTTTAGTCGAGATAGGACACCTTGCCGGGTACAAAGCCCTGAATGCCCATACCGGGCGCGTCGGAGACGGTGATATTCTTCTCGTCGAAGACCGCGCCGCCGAGGATGTGGTCCTCGCTGCAGAGCACCGGGCCGTCCAGGTCGATCTTGGTGATGATCTTCTTGGCGCAGGCCAGCTCCACGGCTGCGTTGACCGAGATCTTGGCTTCCAGCATACAGCCGATCATGCACTCCACGCCGTAGACCTCCGCGGCCGAGGCGATGCGGAGGGCGTTGGTGATGCCGCCGCACTTCATCAGCTTGATGTTCACGAAGTCGGCTGCGCCGGTCTGCATGATACGCAGGGCGTCTGCCGGGCTGAACACGCTCTCGTCGGCCAGCACGGGCACATCGGCATGGCGGGTGACATACTGCATCCCCTCAAGGTCTGCGGCGGGCACGGGCTGCTCCACGAACTCAATGTCCAGCCCCTTCTCCTGCATCTGGTTCAGGATGCGGACCGCCTGCTTGGCGTTCCAGGCCTGATTGGCATCGATGCGGAGCTTGATGTCCCGGCCCACGGCCTGCCGCACCCGGCGGCCAGACGGGCCACGTCCAGCTCCGGGTCGATGCCCACCTTGACCTTCAGGCAGTCATAACCGCGCTGGATGGCGGTGCGGGCGTCCCGGGCCATCTCCTCGGGCGGGTTGACGCTGATGGTGATGTCCGTCACGATATTGCTGCGCGCGCCGCCCAGCATCCGGTAGACCGGGGCGCTGTACTTCTGGCCCCCCACTGGGTCGGGTTGCCCGAATCCGCCATTGCTTTCCGGGCATGGGCATAGATCTCTAAAATTTGCTCCAGATCAGAGCGCCGTGCTCCACGAAACATTCCGTTCCACCTTCTCTTTCCGTGCGCCGCAGCGCATTCCCGCATTTTTTCAGGTCCGGCTTTTATTGTAACACACTCTGCATCGTTTTTCCATCTTAAGACATCAAAAGACGTCCCGCAGACACGGGACGTCTTTTTTCGCGGTGTGCTCAAAGGTCAGGCCGGTGTGCGGGTGCGGGCCGCGCGGCTCTGACGGTACTCACGGGGGCTCTGGCCGTACCGCTCGTGGAACAGGCGGTAGAAATAGCTGGTGTTCTCGTAGCCGACGTAGGTGATGATCTGCTGGATGTTCCAGTCGCTGCGGCGCAGCAGGCGGGCAGCAGTCTCCATCCGGTGCTTCTGGAGCAATTCCTTATAAGTACGGCCTGTCTGCGCCCGGACGCACTCGCTGACATAGGCCAGAGAGACGCCGTAGCTGCGGGCCACATTGGAGAGGCTGGCCTCACGGTAATTCTTGGTGATCTCATCCAAAGCCGCCTGCACCAGCTCTTCGCGGCTGACGGCCGCGCCGTAGGCTTCCAGCGGGAATTTCTTGATGCTCATAGGTATCCTCCGTTGCGGCGCAGCCGGGGACAGGGGGGATGTCGGAGCCGGGCCGCGCTCAGGTCTCATAAGCGTCCCTCTGTTGGGAGGCTTCTGCTTATAATACGGCGCAGCCGGGCCGGAAATTGCATAAGACAAGAAAAAACTCCAAAATTTTTCAGACGGGGTTTCGACAAAGCAAAAAGCTGCCGCCCGCCTCGGGCAGCAGCTTTTCAGGAAAAGAAAAAGAGGAAAACAGAACTCAGAACATCTTCTCGTGGTGATACCGGCCCGTGCGCAGGAACTCCACCCACTCGGCGATGTTCACGGCGTGGTCGCCGATGCGCTCGAGGTACTTGATGACCATCAGCACATCCAGCGCGGCGTCCACTTTGCCGGGGTCGGCGGCGATCTCCGCCGCCAGCATCTGCTTGATGGTGTTGAAGTCGTAGTCCACCGCGTCGTCGGCGTCGATGACGGCTTTTGCCGCCGCCTCATCTTCTGCCGCAAAGGCGCTCATGGCGTCCTGCAGCATCTTGTGGGCTTTACGGCCCATCTCAATGCTCCTGCTCACGGCGGGGTCGCCCGCCTTGCGGACGCCGGCCAGATGGGGGACGATCTCCGCGATGTCGGCGGCATGGTCACCGATGCGCTCCACGTCTGTCACCACTTTCATGGCAGCAGAGATAAAGCGCAGATCACTTGCCACCGGCTGCTGACGCAGCAGCAGGGTCATGCAGCGGTGCTCGATGTCCCGCTCCATCCGGTTGACCTCGGTGTCGCCCTTGACGATGCCCTTTGCTTCCTCGGCGTCCGCCGTGCAGAGGGCTTCCAGCGCATCTTCCACCGCGTCGGCAGAGAGCCGGCTCATCTTGGCCAGCGATCCCTTCAGGGCCGCGAGGTCGGCTTCGTACTGTGTGCGTGTGCTCATATCGCAAACCCTCCTTTTTAACCGAAGCGGCCCGAGATATAGTCCTCGGTGCGCTTATCCTTCGGGGTGCTGAAAATCTCGCTCGTGGGGCCGCACTCCACCAGCTCACCCAGCAGGAAGAAGGCCGTGCGGTCGCTGATACGGGCCGCCTGCTGCATGTTATGGGTGACGATGACGACGGTGTAGTTCTTTTTCAGCTCGCTCATCAGCTCTTCCACCTTCATGGTGGAGCCGGGGTCGAGGGCGCTGGTGGGCTCGTCCATCAGCAGGACTTCGGGCTTGACAGCCAGAGCACGGGCGATGCACAGGCGCTGCTGCTGACCGCCGGAGAGGCCCAGGGCGCTCTTTTTCAGGCGGTCTTTCACCTCGTCCCAGAGGGCGGCGCCCCGCAGGGAGCTTTCCACCAGCTCATCCAGCTCCGCCTTATTGCGGATGCCGTGGAGCTTGGGGCCGTAAGTAATATTGTCGTAGATGCTCATGGGGAAGGGGTTCGCCTTCTGGAAGACCATGCCCACGCGGCGGCGCAGGTCGGTCAGCTGCATCTCCTTTGAGAAAATATCCTCACCCCGGAGCCGGACGTCGCCCTCGATGCGGACGTTCGGCACAAGGTCGTTCATCCGGTTCAGGGTCTTGAGGAAGGTAGATTTGCCGCAGCCCGAGGGGCCGATGAGGGCAGTGATCTCCCGTTCGCCCACGTCCAGCGAGATGCCCTTGAGGGCCTTGAAGTCGCCGTACCAGAGGTTCAGATCTTTTGCCGAGATGACCGGCATATTGTTATCCATAAAATACCCCTTACTGTTTCTGTTTGAGCTTTGTTTTTGCCAGACGGGCTGCGAGGTCGATGAGAAGCACCAGAACCAGCAGCACTGCGCCGATGCCCCAGGCGGAGGCGAAGTCGCCGTCCTCGAAGGCCCGCAGATAGAGCAGGACGGAGAGGGTCGCGCCGTTGGATGTGTAAGCCTTGGCGATGCTGCCCGCAATAACTTCCGCCGCACCGGCGGTGAAGAGCAGGGCCGCGCTCTCACCCACGATACGGCCCACGGCCAGGATGCAGCCGGTGACGATGCCGTCGATGCTGCAGGGCAGCACGATGGTGCGGATGATGTGCCACTTGCCCGCGCCGAGGCCCAGAGCGCCCTCCCGGTAGCCCTGCGGCACCGTTTTGAGGGACTCCTGCGTGGTGCGGATGATGGTGGGCAGGTTCATGACCACCAGCGTCAGGCTGCCGGAGAGCAGGCAGGTCTTGAAGCCCATGGTCTGGGCGAAGACCAGCATACCCACGAGGCCATAGATGATGCTGGGGATGCCTGCCAGCGTCTCGTTCGTGAACTCGATGACCTCAATGAGCTTCCGGTTGGAGGCGTACTCCGTGAGGTATACTGCCGCGCCCACGCCCAGCGGAAGGACGATGAGCAGGGTGAGCAGGATGACATATAACGTGTTGAGGATAGCGGGCAGGATGCCGTCGGTGCCTTTCAGGACGCTGGCGGTGGTGGAAAGGAATCCCCAGCTGATGTGGGGGATGCCCCGCACCAGTACCAGCCCGATGACGCCCACCGTGAGGGCGATGACCAGCACTGCCGCTGCCCAGACCACAGCGGTCATGATGACGTTCCATGCGCGGCGGGAGGGGGAGAAGTCACTTTTCATCCTTGTTTCCTCCCTTCAGCACAGCGTTGAGCATCACATTGATGACCATGATGAAGACGAACAGCACCAGCGCGATGCTGAACAGCGCCTGCTTCTGCAGGCCGCTGGCGTAGCTCATCTCCTTGGCGATGGCCGTGGTCAGGAAGGTGACGCTGCGGAAGAGGCTGTCCGGCATATTGGGGCTGTTGCCGGCCACCATCATGACGGCCATTGCCTCGCCGATGGCGCGGCCGATGCCCAGAACGATACCGGCTGCAATGCCGCTCCTGGCCGCCGGGATGCTGATCCTGAACCACGTTTCCGTATCGGTCGCACCCAGTGCCAGACTGCCCTGCTCATACTCGGGCGGCACGGCGTTGAGGGCCGTCACCGACACCGACACGATGCTGGGCAGTATCATGATGGACAGCACCACGATGGCCGACAGCAGGCAGGCGCCCGACGCCTTGCCAAACACCTTCGCCACCGCAGGCACCAGCACCTGCATGCCCAGCAGACCAACACCACGCTGGGGATGCCGCTCAGCAGCTCCACCGCCGTGACGACCACATTGCGCACGCCGGGAGCTGCCGCTTTCGAGAGGAACACTGCTGTCAGCAGGCCCACCGGCAGGCCGATGAGGGACGCACCCAGGGTGCCGTAAATACTCGAAAGCAGGAAGGGCAGGATGCCGTACTTCGGCTCGGACGCCGTGGAGGCCCACTCGGTGCCGAAGAGGAAGTTCAGCGGGCCGATCTTTCCGATGGCGGGCAGGCCCGACAGGAACATATAGATTAATGACAGCCACGCAGCCCACAGCAAGGATGCCGCAGAGGAAGAAGATGGCGTTCATGACAGCTTCCAGCCATTGGGCCGGGGTGCGGGGCAGCTCGAATTTTTTCATAAAAACACCTGAGGGATCCCTCACAAAGTTACTCGTTCACCGGCACAGCGCCTGCGGTGCGGATGAGGTCGGCAGCGTCGGTGCTGGTAGCAAAGTCGAAGAACGCCTGAGCCTGAGCGGAGAGGGTGACGGAGTCGTTGGTGACGAACACGAAGGGACGCTGCACCTCATAGCTGCCGTCCTTGACGGTCTCCTCGCTGCACTCCACGCCCTCCACGGTGACAGCCTTGACGGTGTCGCCGACGGCAGACAGGGAAGCGTAGCCGATGGCCAGGGGATTGGCCTCCACAGCGCTGATGACAGCGCCGGTAGCCGTCAGCTCCTGCGCGTACTTGCAGGAATCCTTGACGTCCACGATGCTCTCGAAGCCATCGCGGGTGCCGGAACCAGCCTCGCGGCCCACCAGCACGATCTCGCCGTCGTCGCCGCCGACCTCAGACCAGTTGGTGATCTCGCCGGTGAACATCTGCTTGAGCTGGTCAACGGTCAGGTCCTCGACCTTGCTGTCCTTGTTGACGATGATGGCGATGCCGTCCAGCGCTACGATGGTGCCGGTGACGCCGGTCTCGTCAGCCTTCAGGGCGCGGGAAGAAAGACCGATGTCCAGAGTCTTATCGGCAGCGCCGGTGATGCCTGCGCCGGAACCGGTGGGGTCATAGCTGATGGTGACATCCGGCTCGATCTCAGCGAAGCCCTCGGTCAGGGCGGCGATGACGTTCTTCATAGAGGTGGAACCGCCGGTGGCGACATTGCCGGACAGCGCAGCCGCAGAAGAAGCGGAAGCTGCGGTGCCGGATGCGGCGGCAGAAGAGGCAGCCGTGGAAGAAGCTGCGCCGCCGCAGGCGGTCAGGGCAGCAGCAGCGGCAGCGGCGCCGCAGATGGACAGGAACGAACGACGAGTGATCTTTTTCATCATAATATCTCCTTCAACTGGGCCGGCCCTTTTTTCTGGCCGGGCTGTTTTCCTTTTCCTTGTTGTATCTCTCTTGGGACGCCTTTATTGTAGCGCACCGCCCCTCCGGCTGCGACCATGGCGGCGCAAAATGCAGGTAAAGCTTTGTGCGGTGTTTTTGCGCTGCTGTCATCCTCTGGTAAAGCCGGTGTGGAAAACAGGACACTCGATTTTACATTTCCGGTCAAACTGTCAAAAATAGCCGCTGACCTTTGTGCATCCCGCCCGCTGAAGGGTGCAAAAAAGCCCCGTGATACTCTATGTATTCTTTTTCAGTCACCCACGACTTGGGGGTATGGTATGGTTTTCAGTGTCATCCGTGAACACAGCCTTCTTGCCTTTTGTACTTAATGGTAAAGATGGCTTTCTTATATTCAAGACTTCTAAGGCCAAAAAGTCTTTAATATCGACCTTACCGCTGTCTCCTTCCAGCTTAATATCCGCACCGGTATATTTCATCTCATACAAGTTTCCCGCGAGATCGTAGATTTGGCCGGTAATATTCTCCTTCGGAATTGTCACAGAGTCAGAGTTCTTGTTTCGAACATAAAAATTCGTGCTGTACCTTACAGACCCATCTGTACCGTTACTGTTCAGTATAGAATAATCCGCTATAAATGTCACATTGCTGATGGTCGCTCTTGCTGCGCCCTCATCCTCAAGTGCTTCCTTGATACTGTCCACTGCATCACATCCGCTCAGCATCCCCGCACAGGAAACAGCCAGCACACCGGCACCGGCCACTTTGATAAATTCACGCCGCGTCATCATAGTGTTTTCTCCTTTCATATCAGCAAAGCCCTACCGGAAAATACCCGGTCTTTTCCTAAGGATACTGTTCTTTTCCGGGATTGTCAATGAACTCCTGCAAGAAATCTCAGAATTTCTCTTCCGTGCCGTCCGGGCGGTAGAGCCGGACATATCTGCGCCACTTGTCCGCGCCCATCACCCGGCTGTAGCAGTCGGCCAGCTCTTTGTTGGCGGTCTCTGCATCCAGCGTCTCCCCCTCGGCAGGCAGGACCAGCACCCGGAACCATGCGTCAAAAAGATGCTCCGTCCAGCCGGTGTCAACGGCCCCGCAGCGGGCATAAAAGCCCAGACGCCGGACGGCCATGGCCTCGTCGTCAGCCTTCTCGGGACACTCGGCCTCGATGAGGATGGCCTTTGCGCCCTCCTCGTGGGCGGGCAGAGCGGCCAGCAGACGTGCGCCAATGCCGGTGCTGCGGTAGGCGGGCAGGACGGAGAAGTAGTCCAGCTGGCTCACTTCACAGCCCATAGGCTGCACCATCAGCAGATAGGACACCAGCGTCTCCCCCTCGAACACGCCCCAGGTGTGGGCCATACCGGCGGCTTCACTGTTCAGTATCATGCTCAGGGGTTTCAGCTCGCTGGGCGGGAAGTCGCGGCGCATCTCGTCCAGATACACCCTCGTCAGCTCGTCGGAGGCGAGTTTCTTCCACGTAAAGGTCTGGGGCTTCATATCAAAATCCTTTCCGATAAAAATACCGCCGGGCCGGGCGCAGCGGCCCGTTCCCGGCGGTGCTCGAGAAGCTGTTTGCGTAAGAAAACAGCTTCTTAGTTACAGCTGCTTGCGCAGGGCATCGTACACAGCCTGCACATCGCCCTTGATGACCACCTGGCAGGCGTTCTTGGCCGGGCGGATGACGCCCTCTGCGCCTGCGGCCTTGGCAGCGGCCTCGTCCACGGAGGCGTAGCTGTGTACCTCAAAGCGGAGGCGGGTGGCGCAGTAGTCCACCTTGATGATATTGTCCTTGCCGCCGAGGGCTTTCAGGATGCCGGAGGCCAGTGCCTCGCTCTCGGCAGAGCTCATGCTGGGCGTCTCGGCCCCGCCGTTCTTATGGTTGTGATAATACTTGCGTCCAAAATAGAAGCAGGCCATGGCCACCATGGCGAGAACGATCTTGAACGGCAGCGTGATAGGCAGGAATGTGACGATGAGCGCGATGACGATAGCGGCGATCCAGCTGTAAATATCCATTCCCAAAAACATACGATAATTCCTCCTTTGGGGAACGATGCGGCGGGCGCTTCCGGCAGGAAGCCGCCCGGACCCAGTCCGGGTACAACACCATATTAACATACTGCCGGGAAAAAAAGAAAGCCCTTTTCGGGCATCTTTCGGCCCGAGAGCTTGCATCCCGGGCCGGAATCGGGTACTATAAAGGCAGTATATCCCCAATACACGGAAGGAGCATCCTTATGGAATGGACTGATATTCGCCTGACCGTATCCAAAACTGACGCCGAGGCCGCCGAGGCCGTGGCCACCATGATCGCGGAGGGCGGCATTTATATCGAAGACTACAGCGACATCGAGGAGCAGGTGGAGCAGATCGCCCACGTGGACCTCATCGAGCAGGAGCTGCTGGACAAGCACGCTGGCCCTCATCGCGGCCCGGATGGAGGCCGCAGGCATCCCCTACACCTCCGAGACCGAGGGCGTGGAGCAGGAGGACTGGCAGAACGGCTGGCGCAAGTATTACCACCCGATGGACGTGGGCCAGCGCCTCGCCATCGTGCCGTCCTGGCAGGACTATGACACCGACCGCGTCAAGCTCATCCTCGACCCGGGCCTTGCTTTCGGCACCGGCGGCCATGAGACCACCAACCTCTGCCTCGAGGTGCTGGACGAGCGGGTCAAGGGCGGCGAGCGGGTGCTGGACATCGGCACCGGCAGCGGCATCCTTGCCATTGCCGCCCTCAAGCTGGGCGCAGGCAGTGCTGAGGGCGTGGACATCGACCCCGTGGCCGTCCGCACCGCCGGCGAGAATGCCGCCCTCAACGGCGTGGCCGACAAGCTCACCGTCCTCGTGGGCGATCTCTCCGACAAGGCCAGCGGCAAATATGACATCATCACCGCCAACATCGTGGCCAACGCCATCATGTGTCCCTGCCCCCGCCGTGCCCGGCCTGATGGCCGAAAACGCCGTCTTCATTGCCAGCGGCATCATCGACAGCCGCAAGGATGAGGTGATCGCCGCGCTGGAAGCCGCCGGCCTCGCCGTGCTGGAAGTGAAGGAGAAGCGCGGCTGGGAGTGCATCGTCTGCAAGAAGGCATAAACTTTTTTCAACCCCTCTCAGGCGCTTCGCGTCCAGCTCCCCCAAAGGGGAGAGCCTTGGCAAGATGCCAGTTTCGCCGGTAATGAGGGAAACAGGAGTTTATTTTTATGCCGCATCGCTACTTTACAACCGAAATCTCCAATGGCACCGCCACCCTGCGGGGGGCCGACGCCCACCATCTCTCCCGCGTGATGCGGGGCAAGCTGGGGGACACTGTCATCTTATGTGACGGCAACGCCGTGGAGTACACCGCCACCATCACCGGCTTTGGGCCGGAGACTGTGGAGTTCAGCGTGGAGCCGGGCTACCCCAGCGCCGCAGAACCCACCGTGGACGTCACCCTGCTGGTGGGCTACCCCAAGCAGGACAAGCTGGAGCAGGTCATCCGCCACGGCGTCGAGCTGGGCTGCACCCACTTTGTGCCCTTCTTCAGCCGCTACTGTGTGGCCGCGCCCCAAGAAGGAAGAGCAGAAAAACGAGCGCTACAACCGCATCGCCTTTGAAGCCGCCAAGCAGTGCGGCCGGGGCATGCTGCCGGATGTGGCCCTTCCGCTGCCCAACTTCGGGGCCGTCTGCCGCAGCCTGGAAGGGTACGATCTCGTGCTCTTCTGCTACGAGCTGGGCGGCGCACCCCGAGGGCGGGACTTTTGCCGTGGAAGAGGCTGAAATGGCCGCCAATGCCGGTGTGAAAACGGTCGGCCTCGGCCCCCGCATCCTCCGGTGCGAGACCGCCCCGCTGGCGGTGCTCTCTGCCGTGATGACCCTGACGGGCAACTTGGAATTCCTTTTCAAATCGCGGTAATTTTTATTTCATAAGTCGATACAAAACTCACCCACCGGGCGGGACGGTGATATGCCGTCCTTTTTGTTTACTTTATTTTCGCGTTCATCAGCGCTTTTTTTACCTCAATGAGGTTTTGCGGGCTGACCGAGAACGCTCCGAAAATGGCACGCTGCGCAGGCCCGACGGCGAGGCCGCAGATGGTGACGGGGATGTCCGCTTTCCTGGCTGCGTCCACCACCATGCGGATGAGCTTTTTCATTGCGTGGCTGGCGGGCGGTAGTAGCGCTCGGCAATGGAGATGTCCCGATCCACCGCGTGGGTGTACTGGGTCAGATCGTTGGTGCCGATGACGAAGAAGCGGCACCCATGCTCCGTGAAGTCCTCTGCCGTCAGGCAGGCCGAGGGTACCCCGAGCATCACGCCAAAGGGCGTGTTCGGGTCAAACTCCTCTCCGCGCTCCCGCAGCAGCTGGCGGCAGTGCGCTACCAGCCGCATGGCCTCATCCCAATCTTCGACGTCTGTCACCATGGGGAACATGACCCGCAGGGGGCCGTGGGCTGCCGCCCGGAGCAGGGCGCAGATCTGTGTCTCAAACTGATGGGTCTGGCGCAGGCTGCTGCGGATGCCCCGCAGGCCCAGCTTGGAGGATTCCAGCCCCCTATGGATATCGGCCATGGCGCGGTCCACACCAAAATCAAAGGTGCGCACTGTTACCACACCGCCCTTTGCGGCGGCAATGCAGGATTGATAGAACACGAACTGCTCCTGCTCGTCCATGGCATGGCCGGGCATCATCATGTAGCTGCTGCGCAGCAGACCCACGCCGGACGCGCCTGCCTGCAGCGCCGATTCGATATCCTCCTGCCCGTAGCAGTTGGCCAGAAGCTCAAACGGCACATCATCCTTTGTCCGGTTGGGCAGGACGCTGATGCGGGCGGCTTCCTCGCTCTCCCACTGCAGCTCACAGATGCGGCTGACCGCCTGCTGGCGGGTGTTGGCATCCGGGTCCAGGATGCACTCGCCGTTGTTGGCATCCAGCACCACGGTGCGGCCGTCGCAGTCGTCCAGGAACTCCCGTCCCACCTGCACCACGCAGGGAATGTGCATGGCCCGCGCAATGATCGCCGCGTGGCTCTGCTTATTGCCCTCCGAAGTGATGATGCCCAGGATCATCCCCGCCGGAACGCTGAACAGATCGCTGGGCATCAGCATCTCTGCCGCCAGGATCACCGGGTGATCCAGTGCCAGCCAGACCCGGGGACGGTTGGTCAGCACGTTCACCACGCGGCGGGCGGCATCCAGAATGTCTGCACTCCGCAGCTGCATGTAGGCGTTGTCCTCCATGGCCGCAAGCTGCTCTGCGTAGCGGTTGCCCACACGGTACATGGCCTCGGCAGCGCTGACGCCGGCCTTGTATCTGGAATTTGACCTCGTTCATAAAGCCTTCATCTTCCAGCATCATGCTCTGGAACAGGAAGATGGCCTGCTCCGTGGGGCCGCTGCGGTCTGCCATGCCGTCCAGCTCACGCTGGGCTGTCCGGACAGCGTTTTCCAGCAGACGCTGTTCCCGTTCCGCGTTGAACGGCCCCTCGGTGGAAAATTTTCGGCCAGCGCTCCAACCGGCTCACCTGTCCCATCACAAGGCCAGGCGAGGCGCTGTGTCCCTGATAGACCTTCATTCCTCGATCACCTCCGGCAGTACCGGCCCGGTAAGGGCCCGGCAGACCAATGCCTGTAAGAACGTATTGGGCAGCAGAGCGGCCCGTGCGGCCTGTGCCGCATTGCCGCTGCCCTCAAACAGGGGCGCAAAGCTCTCGATGCGCTCCCGGTCGCATTTTTCCAAAAAGGCTTCCGCCAGTGTCCGGGTGGTATAGAACACGGTGGGGTCCACGCCCGCATCCTCGGCGGCAGCTTCCAGCGGGGCCAGCTCGGCATCCTTCATGTTGGCCAGCAGCAGGGCCGCATCCGCTGTCAGGGTCACGGGGTATTTTTCCCGCACCGCCTTCTGCACCTGCTGGAATTTCCACGCAAAGGCGGCGGCATCCTCACAGCTCTCAGCGCTGGTGGAAACGGCATAGGCGCAGCCCCGCAGGCAGCCCATGGCCCGGCGGGTATCGTGGTAGCCCAGCTCGATGTTCCGCCTGGCGGTATCGGGCTCGAAGTGGAGGATGTCGCCCAGCTCCCAGTAGCTTCGGATGATGGTGGTGGGCAGGCCGGTGCGGTTGGGCGGGTGATGCCCACTCCCTCCAGGTCCACGCAGACCAGTTCTTCTGCGCGCCCATCTTCTGGGCCAGCGCCGTGGGCATGTTGTCCCGGTAGCCGCCGTCCAGGAAGACACCCCGTCGATCTGCTGGGCCCGCAGGGCGGGGAAGCAGGCTGCCGAGGCCAGCAGGTAATCCTTCACCTTCCCCTCGGGGATATCCTCCAGCGTCAGCTCCCGGGCCTTGAGAGTCTTCTGCTCCACGGTCACGAGGCCCAGCCGGATGGGGCTTTTGCGGAGTTTATCTTCGTCCAGCACCCGCTCCACGATCTCTTCCAGCGGCGTCACGTCCATGCCGCCGTGGGCACAGCTTCTTTGCAGGAAGGCGTGCAGCTCGGAAAGCGGCGCATCCTCGGCGGGCAGCTCCATCACGTCCTGGCTGCGGATGCTCAGCCACATGTCCCGGGCCGTTTCGTAGAGGTCGAGCGCAAACATGGCGCCGTTCAGGCTGCCCACACTGGTACCCGTAATGATCTGGGGCCGCCAGCCCAGCTCGGTCAGGGCACGCCACACACCCACCTGATAGCTGCCGCGCGCACCGCCGCCTGCCAGCACCAGCGCCTTTACGGGGGTGTTGTTCTGCGCCATGTTTTCTGCCTCCTTTGATGCGTTCCGGTTTTGCCTAGATTATAGCATATTTCCCGGGAGATTTCTCTCTGTTTTTGTAACAAAAAATGTGCTATAATAAATTCACCTTGTTGCCAGAACGATTCAGGAGGACGACAGATGCACCGCAAGCAATGGATTTTCGACATGGACGGCACCCTCACCGACAGCATGACCGTGGTGTGGCAGGGCGCACCGCTGGAGCTGCTGCGCCGCTATGGCCGCACCGCAAGACCCGGCATCCACGATGTTCTGCTGAGCATGGGGATGGCAGAGGGCGCGGAGTATCTCATCCGCACCTACGATCTGCCCCTGACCCTCCGGGACTACGAGCCTGCCATGCGGCAGGTCATCCGGGACCTGTACAAAAAAGTTGAGCTGAAGCCCGGCGTCCGGGAGATGCTGGCCCGGCTGAAAGCCGAGGGCGTGCGGATGTGCATCTGCTCCAACACCTGGGAAGAGCAGTGCGAAGAGGTGCTCACCCGACTGGGCGTCGCAGACTGTTTCGAGTTCTTCTACACCGCACAGGGCGCGAAGAGCAAGGCCCACCCCGAGGTGTTCCACGAAGTCCTCGAGCGGCTGGGCGGCAGCGAACCCGCCGACGCCGTTGTCTGCGAGGACGCTGTCTACGCCACCCGTACGGCCAGGCAGTGCGGCTTTTACCTCATCGACATCGAGGACGAGACCAGCGCTGCCGATCAGCCCGAATTGCAGCGCCTTGCCGACCAGTACATAACGGATTGGACGCAGCTGGACTGGACAAAATTATAAAGCAATGGGGAGGCTCTTCCGGGCCTCCCCATTGCTTTATCGGAACTGCTTTTCCAGATAATCTTTCAGCGCCGTGCGGGCTGCAGGCTCCCGCCCGCGGGGGACAGGGACCCGTGCGCCGCTCTGCATCCAGAACTCGCCCGCCGTCAGCTGAGACACCGCCGCCAGATTGACCACATAGGAGCGGTGGAGCTGGACGAAGCGCTCATCCGCCAAAAGCGGCTGTGCCACCTGTGCGAACGGCACCCGGACAGACAGGGACGGCACATCCTCGCCGCTGGCGAGATGGAAATGCACCACATGGTGGGTACACTCGAGGTATTCGATGTCCGCGAAGGGCAGCACCCGCAGACCCGACGCCGTGGCTACCGGGATGGCCGGGCCGTACTCCGGCTCGGCGGCCCGGGCCAGCAGAGCGATGAGCTGTTCCGGCGGGACAGGCAGCAATAAATACTGCATGGCGTCCACCCGGTAGGCACTGTAGGCGTGGGCGGGCGTGTGGGCCAGAAAAGCCAGCGGGCTGCGCCGCCCCCGGCTGCGGAGAGCCGCAGCTGCCTGCAGCGACGCGGCGGCTGCCGTGGACGGCAGCTCGATGAGGTACAGCTCGTACCGCTCCCCGGCGTCGTCCCGGGCCAGCAGGGCCTCCGGGCTGTCCAGCTGCTCGATGATGCAGGCGTCGTCCCGCCGGGCATAATAGTCGAGACACTGCCGCTCCACCCGGCTGCGGAGGACGCTGTCCGGGCTGCACACCGCGATATGAAATATCATTCCGAAGCCCCCCTTTCGGGCCTGCCGCCGGCGCTTGCTTTTTCGTCCCGGCGGGAGTATCATTGCTCTGAGAAGCCGTTTTCATAAATTGCGCACCCCGCTCACGAAAACAGCTTCTGAAAAACAGAAGGAGAAACTGCTATGGAAATGCCTCTCGTCAGCATCATCGTCCCTGTGTACAATGCCCAGAGCCACCTGAGCCGCTGCCTCGAAAGCATCTGCGGGCAGGAGTACAAGAACCTCGAGCTCATCGTCATCAACGACGGCTCCAAAGATAAGAGCCTGCCCGTCTGCGAGGAGTTCCGCAAAAAGGACAGCCGCATCCTGCTGGTGGACAAGGCAAACTCCGGCGTGTCCGACACCCGGAACCTCGGCCTGAAGCTTGCCGGCGGCAAGTACGTCCAGTTCGTGGACAGTGATGACTACATCGCCCCGGACTACACGGCCCGGCTGGTGGAGGCGGCAGAGAAGACCGGGGCCGACCTCGTCATCTCGCCCCTACACCATGGTCATCCCCGCCGGGGCGTCGAAGCCGGAACAGGTGCTGGAAAAGATCCAGGATGACCTCGGCGTCATGCATGTTGCACGCCCGCCGGAGAACCGGGAATACGGTTTCCTGCCCGAGGGCGTCTACGACAAGGACACCTTCGCCCGCCGCCTGATGGATAAGCCCGCCTCTTACTTTTACAGCGTGCTCTGGAACAAGCTCTACCGCCGCGACATCCTCACCCGGCACGACATCCGCTTTACCAGCGAGATGCGCTGGGCCGAAGACCTCGTGTTCAACATGCAGTATATCCAGTACGCCGAAGTCTTTGCGTCCATCCCGCAGCCCGGCTACTACTACGTCCAGAACCCTCAGAGCATCTGCACACCCAGATAAAGCCCGCCACTCTGGTGCAGAACAAGATCCAGGTGTTCCACTACTACAAGGACCTCTACACCCGGCTTGGGATGTATGAGCAGGTGCGGCCCCAGCTCTACAAATTCCTCATCAACATTGCCGAGAGTACTTACCCCTCCGGCCCCTTCAAGAAGGTCATCGACGAGGCGAAAGCCTACTGGAAAGAGCACCGGGCAGAGCTGGAACAGGAGAAACAAAAACGGGCTGTTGCACATCCCAACCTCTCAGTCTCGCTGTCGCTCGACAGCTCCCCTACCGAGGGGAGCCTCTGGCGAAGAGATAAAGCTTTACGAAATGCCCAAGCCTCTCCTCGATAGGAAAGGTGGCATTGCGAAGCAATGACGGAGAGGTTGTCGATATGCCGCAGCCCTTGTTTTATTTGTTACGCTCCGATGGCGGCACACTTCTTAGCCAGCCAGTCGCGCTCGTCCTCGGTCAGGCGGGGAGCCAGCTTCTCGAAGACCTCGCGGTGGTAGGCGTTCAGCCAATCCAGCTCGTCGCGGCTCAGAACGCCCGGGACGATGGGGGAGGTGGCGATCGGCACGAACGTGATGGGGCAGAATGCCAGGAACTCGCCGTACTGGTTGGATGCTTTGTGGTAGCACTCCAGCTCATTCTCGATGCGGATGCCGACGACGCCGCCCTCATAGACGCCCGGCTCGTCGGTGACGATCATGCCCGGCTTGAAGACGGTAGTATTGCGGCCGTTCAGGGCGTGGGGGCCTTCGTGGACGTTGCCCACATGGCTGACGCTGTGGCCGGTGCCGCAGCGGTAGTTGATGAGGTGGCGCCACAGCGGCTCACGGGCGATGGTGTCCAGCATATGGCCGTCGCAGTAGTCCAGCCAGACAGCCCGGGCAATGTCGATGTGGCACTGTAAAGTCCAGGTGTAGAACAGGCGCTCGTCCTCCGTCAGCTCACCCAGCGGATAGGTGCGGGTGATGTCGGTGGTGCCGTCCATATAGGTCGCGCCGCTGTCCACCAGCAAGAAGCCCTTCTTCTCGAGCTTTGCGTGGTCTTCCTCGGTGGCATGGTAGTGCATCATGGCGGCGTTGGGGCCGTAAGCTGCAATGGTGCCGAAGCTCTCGGTCAGGAACTTGTCCTGTGCGCTGCGGTACTTGTGGAGAATTTCGTCGATGGTCAGCTCAGTCAGCTCTTCGCCGGCGGCCAGACGGTTCTCCAGCTCGATCTGGAAGCGCACCATAGCCACGCCGTCGCGGATGTGAGCTTCGCGGGTGTGAGCCAGCTCGACTTCGTTCTTGACGCCCTTCATGGGCAGCAGGGGGTCGGCCTCGTCCTTGACGGTCAGAGCCGGGTTGGCCTGCAGGGTCTGGTAAACAGCGTAGTTGACGGAAACGGGGTCGGCCAGAACGGTCTGCTCTTCGGTCTGGGCGGCGAGGACGGTAAGCACATCGTCGTACTCGGCCAGCTCCACGCCGTTTGCCTTCAGCTCCGCAGCAGCCTCGGCGCTGACGCGGGCGGTGTTGATGAAGAGCGTCGCCTTATCGGGGGTCACATAGCAGTAAGCCATTGCATAAGGGGTACACTGAATGTCCATCGCACGCAGATTGAGCAGCCATGCCAGATTGTCCAGCTTGCCCACCAGCTGTGCGGTGCAGCCCAGCTCAGAGAGCTTCGCACGCAGCTGGCCCAGCTTCTCGGCAGGGGAGAAGCCTGCGTACTCTTTCGGCAGGAGCCATGCCGGGGTAGCGGGCAGGGCGGGACGGCCCTCCGTCCACAGCTCGTCCTCAAGGTTCAGCAGCTTGATGGTGCCTTTCTTGGCGTCCAGCTCTTTCTGCAGGCTGCGCACCAGACCGCAGGAAGCGGTCAGGCCGCAGAGGCCCAGCTTGCCGCCCTCGGGCAGGACTTTGCCGCAGTACTGCTCGGCGGTCGGCACGCCCGGCTCGCCCATCCGCATCAGCTGGATCTCCGTGCCGGCGATCTCCTTCTCGGCCTGCACGAAGTAACGGCCATCGGCCCAGACAGCGCTCTCGGTCATGGTGACGACGAAGTTGGAGTTCTCGCCGTGGAAGCCGGAGAAGTAGGTCAGGGCAGTGTAGTGGTCGGGCATATACTCGCTGGCGTGCGGGTCTCCCACCGGGATGAGGTAGACGTCCACGCCGTTTGCCTTCATGGCCTCGCGCAGGGCGGCCAGACGCTCGGGAACGGTATTCATGCTCATGTCAAAAAGCCTTCTTTCTTTATTCTGCCGGAAAAACGTCCGGCGGCGATGGTTTGCTGTACCTTATTGTATCATTCCGGGGCGCAGAATGCAATTCGCAGGGTTCATTTTGGTCCTGCCGCCCGAAAATGCAAGCAAATTGCAAAAAATGTTACAAATTTCTCATCAAAAAGGCCGGTTTGCCATTGACAGCCTTGTTATAATAGGAGTGTAGGAATTTTACGGGTCAGCACTCAGCGGCCCGGACTGCTTGTAAGGCCCGACGGGCCTGCTGGGCAGCGCCTTTGCGGCGTCTGCATAAAAGAAAGAGGCATTTCAGACTATGACCAAGATCGATATTTTCTCCGGCTTCCTTGGCGCCGGTAAGACCACCCTTATCAAGAAGCTCATCAAAGAGTCCTTTGCCGGCCAGAAGGTCGTGCTCATCGAGAACGAGTTCGGCGAGATCGGCATCGACGGCGGCTTTTTGAAGGAGTCCGGCATCCAGATCAATGAGCTGAACGCCGGCTGCATCTGCTGCTCTCTGGTGGGCGATTTCCGCGCCGCTCTGCAGCAGGTGGTGGAGCAGTACCACCCCGACCGCATCGTTATCGAGCCCTCCGGCGTCGGCAAGCTGTCTGACGTGACCCGCGCTGTCGAGGGCGTGGCCGAGCATCTGGATGTTCAGCTGAGCAGCTTTGTTACCGTGGCCGACGTCAACAAGGTCAAGATGTATATGAAGAACTTCGGTGAGTTCTACGACGACCAGATCAGCCACGCAAGCTGCATCATCCTGAGCCGCACCCAGAACGCCACCGAGGAGAAAGATCGCCGCCGCTGTGGCCATGCTGCGTGAGAAGAACCCCACCGCTACCATCGTCACCACCGCCTGGGACGCCCTGACCGGCGAGCAGATCCTGAAGGCCATGTCCACCAAGGACGACTTCAAGGCTGAGCTGATCGCTATGGCTGCCAAGGCCAACGAGGAGCACGCCCACGAGGACGAGGAAGAGGAGCACGAACACCATCATCACCACGACCACGATGATGACCATGATGAGCATTGCATGCTGCGGCCATCACCATGACCACGATGACGATGATGAAGACGAGCATGAGCACCATCATCACCACGACCATGATGACGATGACCACGACGAGCATTGCTGCTGCGGCCATCATCACCATCATCATGACCACGACGCCGATGAGGTCTTCACCAGCTGGGGCGTCGAGACGGCTAAGAAGTTCTCCAAGGCTGACATTGAGCACGCCCTCACCGAGCTGGACACCGGCAATTACGGCATGATCCTCCGCTCCAAGGGCATCGTGGACGGCGGCGCAGACGGCTGGCTGGAGTTCGACTACGTTCCCGGCGAGTGGGAAGTCCGCGCACGCGGTGCAGACGTCGGCGGCAAGCTGGTGGTCATCGGCTCCAAGCTGGATGAAAAGGCCATCGCCGCACTGTTCGGCTGCTGATCGACCCTGAAAGGATAAAAGATTATGGCAAATGAGATCCCGGTTTACCTGTTTGTGGGCTTCCTCGAGAGCGGCAAGACCAAGTTCATTCAGGAGACCTTTGAAGACCCCAACTTCGACTCCGGCGACAAGACCCTTCTGCTGGTCTGCGAGGAGGGCGAAGAAGAGTACAATGAGAAGAAGTTCGCCTTCCCCGGCGTGACGCTCTACAACCTCGAGGACAAGGCCGAGCTGAACCCCCAGAACCTCGCAAAGCTGGCCAGGAGGCCGACGCAGGCCGCGTGGTCATCGAGTACAACGGTATGTGGATGCTGCAGGATCTGGCAAACAATCTGCCTGAGAACTGGATCGTCTACCAGTGCATCGCCACCGCCGACGGCACCACCGCGCTGACCTACGCCCGCGACAACTCCATGCGCGCGCTGATGCTGGACAAGATCGCCCGCAGTGAGCTCATCGTCTTCAACCGTGCCGAGGCCGTCAACGACGACGCCGCCCGTCAGGAGCTGCACAAGCTGGTGCGTCAGGCATCCCGCAAGTGCGACATCGCCTACGAGTTCAAGGACGGCAGCGTGGCTTACGACGACATCCCCGACCCCCTGCCCTTCGACATCAACGCCCCGGTCATCGACATCCCGGACGACGATTACGGCATCTGGTATATGGACTGTCAGGACGAGCCCCAGAAGTACGCGGGCAAGACCGTCAAGTTCCTCGCACAGGTCTGCCAGACCAACCGCGCCGGCAAGAACAGTTTCGTGCCGGGCCGGTTCGCCATGACCTGCTGCGTACAGGACATCCAGTTCGTGGGCTTCCCCTGCAGCTACGACGGCTACAAGGCCCTCGAGCAGCGGGCATGGGTCAAAGTGACCGCAAAGGTCGGCTACAAGTTCCATAACATCTACCGCGGCAAAGGCCCGGTGCTCACCGCACTGTCGGTGGAGCCTGCCGAGAAGCCGCTGAACGATGTTGTCACCTTCTCCTAACTACAGCATAACCAAGGAGGTCATGGCATGAAAGCAATCTTCCGCATTCTGGGTACTGCCGCCGCTGTGGCGGCCACCGGTGCCGCTATCGTAATCATGGACAAGCTCCTGAACGAGAAGGCCGCACCCATCATCGAATCCATCGAGTTCCCCGAGGAAGCCGAAAAGGACGACGCAGAGGCCGCCAAGACCGCCGAGGCATACGCCGAGGGTGAGGCCAGGGCAGAGGCCGAAGCCGCCGCACCGGCAGAAGAGACCGCTCCCGCTGAGGAGCCCGCCGCCCCTGAGACGGAGGCAGCGCCCGCTGAGGCCGCAGAGCCGGTGACTCCGCCCGACCTGAGCGAAGAGCGCCCGGTCTGTGACCCCGAGGCTCCGAACCCGAACCCCGTGGAGGCCGGCCCCGCCGTCGCCCCCAAGGACGAAAACGGCAAGTTCGACCCGACTAAGATCGCCGACGTCTCCGACTTCGGCGACTGGGAAGAGCAGGGGTGTAAAGGGTAATTCCGCACGAGAAAAGGGACGCTGCGCATTGTGCGCAGCGTCCCTTTTTGTTTTATTCGCCGTATGCTATCTTCGTCAGCCTGTCCTTATCCGTCACGGTCACCCCGCCGCGGTAGAGCTTTACGATGCCCTCACCGGCGAAGTATTTGAGCATCCGGCTCACCACCTCGCGGGCGGAGCCCATGTACTTTGCCATCTGGTCGTGGGTCATGCGGACGTCAGCGCCGCCGGTCTTGGCCAGCTCGTCGGTGAGAAAGATGGCCAGCCGCCGGTCGGCGCTCATGAACAGAATCTGCTGCATCGTCCACATGGTATCGGAAAAGCGCTCCGCGGTCATCTGGTAGGCAAAGCAGCGCACATAGACATTCTGCTGCATGAGACTGCGGAAGACGCCTGCGCTGATGCAGTAGGCCTCGGTGTCCTCCTCGGCGTCGATGTAGAGGATCAAAGTTCACCGAGTCCATAACGCAGGAGGCGGAGAGGATGCAGATCTCGCCGCCAAAGAGGCGGTAGAGGGTCACGTCCCGGCCATCGTCGGAGAGAAGATACACCCGGAACTGGCCGGTGCGCAGCAGCAGGATGCCCACGCAGTTCTCCACCGGGCTGTGGACCCGCTCGCCCTTGCGATAGCGCACCAGGCGGGTAGTGCGGCAGAGTATCTCCTGCTGCTCGGCGGTCAGCTTGTCCCAGAAGGGGAAGGCACAGGCGAGACACTGGCGGTGCTCGCTGCATTTGGGGATAGGCAGGATCTCCGGCATCTTAAATCACCTCTTCCGCAGCGCTTTGGCGGCTTCGGTGCCTGCCAGAGCGCCCTCATAGACGGCCTTCGCCACCTGCAAAAGCCCGCCGGTGCAGTCTCCGGCGGCGTAGAGGCCGGGGACGGTGGTCTGCATTTTTTCATCTGTCACGATGCGGCCGTTCTCCACGGCGGCACCGATTTTCCGGGCCAGCGCCGTGCTGCCCGCAACACCCAGCGCCACAAACACACCCGCCAGCTCCACCACATCGCCGCCGGACAGCTGGACGCCGGTGACTTTCTGCTCGCCGAGGATGGCGTCGATTTTTTCAGGCCGGACAGTCACCTCCGGCGGAAACTCTGCCGCCGGCGGCGCACCATTCAGCAGGAGGGTGACGCTGGCCGCCACCGGCAGGAGCGCCTGCACCTCATGCAGGGCGTATTCGCCGCTGCCGACCACGGCCACATCTTTGCCGCGATAGAAAAAGGCATCGCAGGTGGCGCAATAGCTGACGCCGTGGCCCTCGAGGCCCGCCAGCCCCGGGATGCGGGGCGTCGCCCGCGAAGCACCTGTGGCGAGGATAACAGCGTCCGCTGGGTAATCTCCATTGAGGGTTTCTACAGTGAGTTTATCGATATAGGTCAGACCCACGGCCTCGGTGGTCACAAATTTGACGCCCACAGCCTTGGCCCCCTCGATGCCCTGACGCTCCAATTCCGCACCCGAGATGGGGGCGGCGAAGCCGTAGTAGTTCTGGATAAGCTCTGCACGGTCAAGCGCACCCGGCCCCCGAGGTGAGGACGGTGGTGTCCACCCCCGCACGGGCAGTGTACAGCGCGGCGGACACCCCCGCCGGGCCGGAGCCGATGATGACGATGTTGGACATAGTGGGCCTCCTTATACTTCTTGTATTATCGTAAAATCCGTTACGTTCTTTGCGCGCCGACGGCGCGGATTTGTGTTCTTTCTTTTGGTCAAATGGCTTTGCGCTCCGCGCAGGCCAGAGCGCAGGGCTGGTTTTTTCTTTGAGCTGGTTCTCGCGCTGGTGGCGCGGGGCTGGTTTTTTTCTTTTGGTCAAATGGCTTTGCGCTCCGCGCGGGCCAGAGGTAGGGAGGGGTGTTTCGAATCCCCCCTCCCTACCTCTGGACTCCACTCTCCCCGCAACGAGTTAAGGGCTGCTCGCCCTTAACGATTCCAAAGAAGAAGTCGAAACGGAAAAAAGCTAGTCGCTGCGCTTAACGCTTTTTTCTCGTTTCTCCAATTTGCTGCTTCGCAGCAGACTTTACGCCCTTGCTGAACGTAAAGTTCTGCGAAAGCGTAACACCATCGGCGGAGCCGTAAAACGGAGAAGCCCAAAAAATGCGTTTAGCGAAGCGGCTAGCATTTTTGGGCTTCGACAACTCCTTCGGGGTCTGAAAGGGGCGAGCAGCCCCTTTCTCGTGGATCCAGCGCGTCGAAATCGCTGGTGGTTTTCTGGTTCTCTTTTGACATCAAAAGAGAACAATTAGCCTTAATGGCACAGGCGCGCGAACCATTTCTGGTTCTCTTTTGGCACGCAAAAGAGAACTTAGCCCCGCGTAAAAGCGCTCTATACCTCTATTATACACCAAATCCCCCTGATTTCTATGACCAAGTCCAAAAAGCCTCCATTTTCCGCCCGAGCGCCACTTTGCAAGGGCGGGCGAGTGTGTTATACTTTCTATGAATGCGATTCAATCTTCCTGATGGAGGCTTTTTTATGTCCACAAAGCAGCGTCTGCTTTTTATCACCACCGGCGGCACCATCGCCAGCGTCCGCACCCAGCAGGGCCTCAAGCCCGTGCTCACCAGCGAAGAGCTTCTGGCTCATCTGCCTGAGCTGAACGAGCTCTGCTGCCCCGACACGCTGGCCCTGTGCAGCATCGACAGCACCGACCTCGGCCCGGAGCACTGGCTGATGATGGCGAAGGCCGTGCAGGAGAACTATGCCCTCTACGACGGCTTCATCATCTGCCACGGCACCGACACGCTGGCCTACTCGGCGGCGGCGCTGTCCTACCTCATCCAGAACGCCGACAAGCCCGTCATCCTCACCGGCGCACAGCAGCCCATCTCCAACGAGATCACCGACGCGAAGAAAAACCTTCGTGACAGCGTCATCTGCGCCCTCGACCCCGGCAGCCGGGGCGTCATGGTGGTGTTCGGCGGCCATGTCATCGCAGGCACCCGCGCCAAGAAGAACAAGACCATCAGCTACGACGCCTTTGCCTCGGTGAATTTCCCGGCGCTGGCACTGGTACAGGGCGACCGTCTGGTGCGGTATGTGCCTTCGCCCTGGCCCACCGGCCCTGTGGAGTTTGGACGCTCGCTCAGCCCCCGCGTCTTTCTGCTCAAGCTGACGCCCGGCCTCAGCCCCGATTTGATCCCCGACATTTTCCGCCTCTACGACTGCGTCATCGTGGAGAGCTTCGGCGTAGGCGGCATCCCCCAGCGGCTGATGGACGCCTTCGCCGAGGGCCTCGGCGACTACGACAAGACCCACAAAGTGCTCATCCTCACCACCCAGGTCACTTACGAGGGCAGCGACGTGGGCGTCTATGAGGTGGGCAAGCGGGTCAAGAACCGCTTCCGCTTTCGAGGCCCACGACATGACCATTGAGGCCGTCGTGACGAAGATCATGTGGCTGCTGGCGCAGGACTGCGACAGCTTCGACCAGCTGCAGCAGCGGTTCTACCGGCAGGTCAATTTTGATACGTTCTATCACTGAGCACGAACACTGAGCACGAAAAAGGACACGGCAGTGCCGTGTCCTTTTTGCATTCTCAAAACACCATCTGCACCAGCAGCACATAGCACAGCGTGCCGCCGGCGATGGAAACCAGCGTCTGATGCCTCCACTTATGGAGCGCAACGGTCACGCCGATGGCGATGGCCTCCGGGATGCCGTGGCTGCCCGAGGTGAGGCTGACGCCCTTGAGGCAGTAGACGATGAGCATTCCGAAGATGGCGGCGGGCAACACATGGCCCAGATACTCCACCACCTCAGGCACCTTGCCGCCCCGGGAGCCGAACACCAGAAAGGGCAGAAAGCGGGTGAGCATGGTCGCCGCCGCGCAGACGGCGATGGTCAGGATGAACTGGATATTGCTCATTTTGCCGCCTCGCTTTCTTTGGCCTCGATGGGGCGGCGGAGCAGCAGCAGTGCCACAAGGATGCAGACCATCGAGGGGATGAGGAAGCTGCCCGAGCCGAAGATGCGTAGGCAGACCAGCGGCGCGGCAATGCCGATGATGGCGCTGGTGTGCTGTTTTTCCTTCTCCCACTGGTTAAGGAAGATGACCACGAACATGGCCGTCATGACGAAATCGACGCCCTCGGTGCTGAAGGGCAGGACAGCGCCGAGGGCCGCGCCCATGGCCGCGCTGGCCACCCAATAGATCTGGTCCAGCAGGGTGATGAAGAACATGAACCACCCACGGTCTACCCCCTCGGGCGGCTCGGCCGAACAGGTGATGGAAAACGTCTCGTCGCTCATGGCGAAGATCATGTAGAAGCTGCGCAGGCCGTAGCCGTGGTAGCGCTCCAGCATGGTCAGGCCGTAGAACAGGTGCCGGGCCTGGATCATCAGCGCCATCAAAAAGGCCGACACCGGCGCAAAGCTGTCCAGAAGCAGCGACGCCAGCACGAATTCCAGCGAGCCGCCGTACACCACCGTGCCCATCAGGGGCGGCAGCCAGACCGGCAGGCCCAGCGACTGCACATAGATGCCGTAGCCTAGGCCCAGCACAAAATATCCGGCAAACACCGGCAGCGTCTGAGGCGCTGCGGCCCGGAAGACGCGCGCCACGCCGGCGCGCGGCTCAAATTTGTTTCGTTTTGTTCCTGCATTCGTTTCAACCCTCCAATACAGTAGTATAACAGGTTTATCTGCATTTGCAAGAACTATTTATAAGGCAAAAGGGTTCTGTGCGGCCGCACAGAACCCTCTTTGCTTTCTATCTTTTATTTTTTGGTGAGGTCTTTCGTGCACCCAGCAGCAGGCACAGTGCCTTGATGGCCAGAGCAAACACGATGTTCTGGTGCACGATGCTCTTGGTGCGGCGGGCAATGCGCATGGCGAGCGCGATCTTGGCGGGGTCGTCATCCATCAGCACCACGTCAGCGGCCTCGATGGCAGCGTCCGAGCCCAGCGCACCCATGGCGATGCCCACATCTGCACGGGAGAGGACAGGCGCATCGTTGATGCCGTCACCCACAAAGGCAAGCATCTCCTTGGGCTGCTTTTCAGCCAGGAGCTTTTCGATCTGGTCCACCTTATCGCCGGGCAAAAGACCGGCGTGGTACTCGTCGAGACCCAGCTGCTGCCGAGACAGCCTGTGCCACCGGCTGCTGCATCGCCGGTGAGCATGACCGTCTTGCGGACGCCGGAGGCTTGAAAGCGCTTGATGGCCTCGTGCGCTGTGGGGCTTCACCACGTCCGAGAATCAGCAGATAGCCCGCATAGCTGCCCTCGATGGCCACGTGCACGATGGTGCCCACGCCGTCCACGGCGGGGACGGTCAGCCCCAGCTTTTCCATCAGGCGGGCGTTACCGGCGGCAACGCTCTTGCCGTCCACCTTCGCGGTCACGCCATGACCGCCCAGCTCCTGCACGTCGGTGACGCGGGCGGCGTCAATGGGCTTGCCGTAGGCAGCCTTGATGCTCAGGGAGATTGGATGCTTCGACCAGCTTTCTGCCAGCGCAGCGGCTTCCACCAGTGCGGCGTCGGTCACGCCCTCGGCCGGGTGGATGCCGGTGACCTTAAAGGTGCCCTGCGTCAGGGTGCCGGTCTTATCGAACACCACAACGCCGGTGTTGGCAAGCTCTTCCAGATAGGTAGAGCCTTTGATGAGGATGCCGCAGGCGGAAGCGCCGCCGATGCCGCCGAAGAAACTCAGCGGGATGGAGATGACCAGCGCACAGGGGCAGCTGATGACAAGGAAGGTCAGGGCGCGGTAGACCCAGTCGCCAAAGCGGGCGGACTGGCCCGTCAACAGCAGCACGATGGGCGGCAGGAATGCCAGTGCCAGAGCGCCGTAGCAGACCGCCGGGGTGTAGACCCGGGCAAAGCGGGTGATGAAGTTTTCGGCCCGGGCTTTTTTCATGCTGGAATTTTCCACGAGGTCGAGAATTTTGGAGACGGTGGATTCGCCAAATTCCTTGGTGGTGCGCACCTTCAAAAGGCCGGTCATATTCACACAGCCGCTGATGACCTCGTCCCCGGCGTTCACGTCCCGGGGCAGGCTCTCACCGGTCAGGGCGGCGGTGTTCAGGGTGGAAGCGCCCTCGACGATGACGCCGTCGATGGGCACACGCTCACCGGGCTGGACCACGATGATGGTGCCGATCTCGACCTCATCGGGGTCCACCTGTTCCAGCTTGCCGTCCTCGCCCTCGATGTTGGCGTAGTCCGGGCGGATGTCCATCAGGCTGGAAATGCTCTGGCGGCTCTTGCCCACGGCAACGCTCTGGAACAGCTCGCCGATCTGGTAGAAGATGATAACGGCGCAGCCCTCCACATAGTCGCCCAGTGCAAAGGCACCCACGGTGGCCACTGCCATCAGGAAGCACTCGTCAAAGGGCTGGCGGTTCTTGATGCCCTTCAGCGCCTTGCGCAGCACATCCCAGCCCACCACAAGGTAGGGGATGCAGTAGAGCGCCAGCTCCACCGGCATGGGCAAGGCGGGCAAAAGCTTGAGCACGATCACCAGTGCCACGGCGATCAGAATCCGCTCAAGGGTCTTTTTTTGTTTCTTGTTCATAAGCAACGCTCCTCAGTTTGCGGTGCAGTGGGTGAAAAACGGGTAGTTTTCCACAGGTTTTTCGGGAAAAAATGGGTATTCCACAGTTTTACCCGCGTTTTCCACACAGTTTTCCTGTAAAAAAACGCTTTTCCACGCTTCTTTTTCGGGTTTTTCGCAAAGTGTGTTGAAAACCCGGTGGAAATTGTTGAAAAGTGGCGGATTTTTCCACAGAAAAACTCCCCCGATCCGTACCGACCGGGAGAGCTTTGCCGTACATCAGATATCAAAGATCTCGCAGTCGTCCTCCACCTTCTTGCAGGCGGTCAGCACTTTCTGCATGGTGGCGTGGGGGTCTGCACCCTCAGCAAACTCCACGTTCATCTTCTGGGTCATAAAGCTGACGGTTGCCTTTGCCACGCCGGAAACGGTGTTGGCAGCGTCTTCCATCTTGGCGGCGCAGTTTGCGCAGTCCACTTCGATCTTGTAGCTCTTCTTCATCGTAAGTACCAGCCTTTCTTTTCTGCGGGCGGTGTGCCCGGTCATTCTTCGATATGATCCATCCCCATGGAGAGGATGCTGCGCACATGGTCATCGTCCAGTGCGTAGTAAACGGTCTTGCCCTCGCGGCGGAACCGGAAGCTTGGAGTCCTTGAGCACCCGCAGCTGATGGCTCACGGCCGACTGGCTCAGCTGCACGGCGTCCGCGATATCCTGCACGCAAAGCTCGCTGTCGTGTAAGGCGTACAGAATTTTGATGCGGGTGGAATCGCCGAACACGCGGAACAGGTCCGCCAGTTCGTACAGCACCTCGTCATCCGGCATCTCTACCGGCTGTTTTTCTTTTTCCGGTGCGGTCTGTTCTAGCCCGGTCATGCTGTCCTCATCCCTTCGCTTCAATATATGAACATCTGTTCATATATTCATGATAATGATGTTCCCGTAGGGATTATTGAGGAAATAGAAGTTAGTGTTAAGGGACTGATTCAGAAAGTAGATAGGCAGGGCAGAGCCGAACAGGAACGCCAGCACCTGCGGCACCCGCCGGGGACTGGGACGGTAGCCGCCCGCCACCAGCAGGACTGGATAGAGTACCAGCAGAGCATGGATACTGACGGAGTGCAGATTGATGAGCGTCCACCAAGAGGGGACATCCAGCCAGCTGGGGCAGAGCAGGGCCAGCATTGCACCCGGGATACAGAGGGCATACAGCTCCTCTTTGCACCAGTTTCTGTCCGTGATCGTGTTGTACAGACAGACGAAGACGTTGATATTGCACAGGTGCAGGGGCAGATAGCTCCAATTCCACTGGCCGGTCAGGGCCATCCCCATCAGAAGGGCAGCTTCGTCCAGCAGGAGCAAAGCGGTGACTCCGACTAAAATACGCCGCCGGGTGCGGGCAGAACTGCGGCGATACCACAGGGCCGCCACGATAAAGGCAAGCGAAATGGCCAGCTCCATGAGGTGGACCGTGCCATACAGCGGGTAGCATCGGTAATCGGCCCCGTATTCGGCGTGGGTGATGTCATAGGATTTCCAGAAATCGTTCATCTTCTTTCCCTCCTTGTCCAGCTTATGATACCGCGTTTGGCCTCAGACGGAAAGAGTTTTGAAGGAAAATCCAGAAAAACAGGTGCAATGGTGTGAGTTTTGTGGTATCCTTACAAACGTGAAATTATCTGCCGCAAACCGCGGCAGCACGACAAATTAAGAAAGAGGGAATTTTTATATGTTAGAAACCGGAATCCGCGGCAAGCAGAGCGTCGCCGTGACCCCCGAGAACACCGCCAAGACCATGGGCAGCGGCACGCTGAATGTCTTCGCCACTCCCGCACTGGTGGCGCTGGCCGAAAAGACCTGCTGGATGAGCGTCGCCGACGCTCTGGACGAGGGCTGCGGCTCTGTGGGCACCAAGCTGGAGCTGGAGCACACCGCACCCACCCCCGTGGGCATGACCGTGACCTGCGAGAGCGAGCTGACCGCTGTGGAGGGCCGCAAGCTGGTGTTCAAGGTCTCCCTGCACGACGAGAAAGGCCCCGTGGGCGGCGGCGTGCACGAGCGGTTCATGGTCAACAACGCCAAGTTTGCCGCCAAGGCCGAGAGCAAGAAGGGCTAAGACTCTTTTTTCTCGGCGAGCTCGATGGGCGGCGGGTCGGCAGCCAGCAACTGCTGCTCGGCCCGGGCCTGAGCTTCCTGCAAAAGCCGTGCCGCCTGCTCACTGGCGCGGAACAGTTCTAAGTACATCGCTTTATAGTCCGGCGCAGCCAACACCCCCCCTTTTCCGTGTCCCATCACGGGCTTTTTGGCAGTCTGCCCCGGCCGGACGAACCCCGCAAAAATCAACTGACACCTGATATGAGGAGTTTATCATGAAAAAAACCAATCTCTCGTGGGTGGGTGCTCTGTTGGTATTTGCCCTGCTGCTGTGGTGTACCGCCGCAACGCCCGGCAAAATCGACGACCCTTCCACCTACACCTGCGCCGTGTACAGCTCGGTGCTTTCCCTGCTGCCCCCTGTGGTGGCCATTGTGCTGGCCCTGAACACCAAGAGGTCTACACCTCCCTGCTGGTGGGCATCGCCACCGGCGCGCTGCTCTTTGCCAACGGCAATCTTGAGCTGGCGGTCACCACCCTCTTCTTCAACGAAGACGGCGGCATGGTCGCCAAGCTCTCTGATCCCAGCAACGTGGGCATTCTCGTCTTTCTGGTGATGCTGGGCATTCTGGTGGCCCTGATGAACAAGGCCGGCGGCAGCGCCGCCTTTGGCCGCTGGGCCTCCACCCACATCCACACCCGGGCCGGGGCGCAGTTTGCCACCCTGATTCTGGGCATGCTCATTTTTGTGGACGACTACTTCAACTGCCTGACCGTCGGCTCCGTGATGCGCCCCGTGACCGACCGGCAGAAGGTCTCCCGCGCCAAGCTGGCCTACCTCATTGATTCCACGGCGGCCCCGGTGTGCATCATTGCGCCGGTGTCCAGCTGGGCCGCCGCCGTTACCTCCTCCGTGCCCGAAGGCTCCGGCATCAACGGCTTTACCATGTTCCTGCGCACCATCCCGACAACTACTACGCCCTGCTCACCATGGTCATGAGCCTCTTCCTCATCTTCAGCGGCCTCGGACTACGGCCCCATGAAAAAGCACGAGGATAACGCCCTGGCCTGGGCGATCTTTCACCACCGACGACCGCCCCTACGGCGACGACGTGGACGACGGCAGCGACACCCGCGGCCATGTGGTAGACCTCATCGCGCCGGTGCTGGTGCTCATCGCGGCCTGCATCTTCGGCATGGTGTACACCGGCGGCTTCTTCGAGGGTGTGGACTTCATCACCGCCTTCGCAGATTGCAGCGCCTCTGTGGGCCTCGTGATGGGCAGCGCCATCGCGCTGATGTTCACCTTCGTGTTTTACCGGGTGCGGGGCGTCATGACCTTTCAGGACTTCGCCGCCTGCATCCCCGAGGGCTTCAAGGCCATGGTCAGCCCCATGCTCATCCTGACGCTGGCGTGGACCCTTTCCGGCATGACCGGCCTGCTGGGCGCAAAGTACTACGTCGCAAGCCTGCTCAGCGGCTCTGCGGCGGCTCTGCAGTACCTGCTGCCCATCATCATCTTTGTGGTGGCGGTCTTCCTCGCCTTTGCCACCGGCACGTCCTGGGGCACCTTCTCGATTCTGGTCCCCATCGTCTGCCATGCGTTCCCGGATGGTGAGATGCTGGTGGTCTCCATCGCCGCCTGCCTGTCCGGCGCGGTCTGCGGCGACCACTGCTCGCCCATCTCCGACACCACCATCATGGCCTCTGCCGGCGCGCATTGCAGCCACGTGAACCATGTCTCCACCCAGCTGCCCTACGCCATGACCGCCGCCGCCATCTCGGCGGGCTGCTATCTGCTCTGCGGCGCAGCACAGGCTGTCCTCGGCGATGCCGCCAACACCCTGACCTCCTTCGTGCTGCTGGCCTGTGCCATTGCCATCGAACTCGTCGTGCTCAGCATCGTCAGGGCGCGGATGGGCCATACTGGGAAGGAAGAGGTCACAAAATCTTAACGGAATCGTAGATTTTTGTCTTCCCCTCCGGCGCAAATCATGGTATACTTATCAAAAGAGTAAATTTTTTGAGCTATTTGCTCACTGGAGGAAAACCCCATGCTGGAAGAAGTCTTTCAGGACGTCTATACAAAATTCAAGCTGCATTTTTATCAGAATGTATTTCAGCGCTTTGCCACCCGCGAAGCCACGCTGACTACGGTGGAGTCCTTCTGCATGGAGGGCATCATGGCGATGGGGGAGCCCACCATTGCAGAGTTTTCCCGCATGATGGGCATCTCCACCCCCAACGCGGCTTATAAAATCGGCAGCCTCGTCAAAAAGGGCTATGTGGAAAAGATCCAGTCCACCACCGACCGCCGCGAATACTTCCTGCGCCCCACCCAGAAATACATCGATTACTACAGCATCAGCTATTCTTACCTGCACACGGTCATCGAGCGTGTGCGCAAGCGCTTCCCGGCTGAGGACTGCGACAAGATGGAGCAGATGCTCTCGGTCATCAGCACCGAGCTGATGCCGGAGCTGGATATGCTGGCCAAGTGCCGCCACCCCGAAGCTCCCAAATCGGAAGAATAAAATACAGCACAACGAAAGCCCCCGGCAGCGCCGGGGGGGGCTCTCATTATCCTATAAAAAGCGAAGCGCGGCCGCCCCGACGGAACGGGACAGCCGCAGCTTCATGGGAATGTAAAAGACAGAGCTTGTCTGGATGTTGGGGTTATGCGTTCTCCTTCGCGGCGTTTGCAGCAGCACGCTTGTTGATCTTGCTCTGGTTGTAGACAGAGTAGACGATGACCAGAATAGCGACCGTTGCAAAGACCATTGCGATGGGAGAAGTGGTGATGGCGAAGAAGTTGCCGCGCTGGATGTTCATGTAGCGCACGAAGTTCTTCTCGCACATGGGTCCCAGAATGAGGGCCAGCAGGATGGGAGAAAGCGGGAACTCATACTTGTTCATCAGCCAGCCGATGATGCCGAAGGCGACACAGACGCCCACATCAAAGGCATTCTTGTTGATGGAGAACGCGCCCAGCAGGGAGATGACCAGAATGATCGGGTAGAGCATCTTCTTTTCGACCGAGACGATCTTCGCGAAGAAGCGGACGCCCAGGCAGCCGACAACCAGCATGCAGAGGTTTGCCAGCATCAGAGCCGCGAAGACGCGGTAGACGGTGGGCAGCTCGGTGACGTACATCATGGGGCCGGGGGTGATGCCCTTCATGATGAAGGCACCCAGCAGGATGGCGGTGACGGAGTCACCGGGGACGCCCAGAGACAGCAGGGGGATCATAGCGCCGCCGGAGCAGCCGTTGTTGGCGGACTCGGTAGCAGCAACGCCGTTGGGGATGCCGGTGCCGTACAGCTCGGGGTGCTTACTTGCAGACTTGCTTGCGCCGTAGGAGACGAAGACGGCGATGTCACCGCCTGCGCCGGGGATGGCGCCGATGAAGGTGCCGATGAGGCCGCCGGAGAGGATGTTGGGCCAGATCTTCTTGATGGTCTTCCAGTCGGGCAGGACGTTGGTGATCTTCTCGTTGGACTTCTGCTCATGCTCTTCGCCGCGGATGATGCGCTCGACGCCCGCGATGACCTCGGCCACCGCGAACAGACCGATCAGCGTCGGGATGAACTGGAAGCCTTCCAGCAGGCCGGTCTGCTTATAGGTGATAAAGCGCGGGATGCCGTTGGTCGGGTCGAGGCCGACGGTGCACAGCAGCATGCCGAAGAAGGCGCTGATGAGGCCCTTGGCCACAGACTTGCCGGAGATGGCGACGATCACGGAGAGGCCGAAGACCGCCAGCATGAACATTTCGCCGGGGCCGAAGTTCATGGCCATATCCGCAATGATCGGGGAGAGGAAGGTCATAATCAGCGCGCCGATGACGCCGCCGACGAAGGACGCGAACATGGCAACGGAAAGCGCCTTGCCCGCCTGCCCCTTCTTGCACATCGGGTAGCCGTCCAGCAGCGTGGCGGCTGCAGCCGGGGTGCCCGGCGCGTGAATCAGGATGGCGGAAATCGAGCCGCCGTACATGCCGCCGCAGTAGATGCCCAGCAGCAGGCCGATGGACGGGATGAGGTCCATGCCGAAGGAGAAGGGGATGAGCAGCGCCACGCCCATGGTGGCGGTCATGCCCGGGATCGCGCCCAGCAGAACGCCGCCCAGTGCGCCGATGAAGGTCATCAGAAGGACCTCGGGGTTGGACCAGACAGTCGCATAGCTGGAAAGAAGCAGACTAAAATCCATAACTGTGCTCCCTCCTTATATCATGTCCACGAGGGTGCGCAGGAAGTTCAGCGGACCCAGCGGAATATTGACGGTAAGCACCTTGTAGAACACCAGCCACATCAGCAGCGGCACCAGAACGCTCACAAGGACCATCTGCACCCAGTTGCGCTTGCCGATGAGGAACATGATGATCATCGAGAGCACCACAGCGCACAGGATGTAGCCGCAGCTCTTGAACAGAGCCGCGAACAGCACACAGAGGAGCATGACGAGGTAAGCAGCGGCCACGCCCTTATCCTTGAGGGGATTCAGAGTGCCGACTTCGACAGCAACGGGGTCGGTGGGCTTCATGGTACCCATCAGCTTGAAGATGGACTGGATGAGCAGGACCACCGAGAAGATGAGCATACCCACGATCATGACGCGGGGGAAGGTGGAAGCCTGCACATAGGTGTTGGCCACCTCAGGGAAATTATCGGTCTGGAACCACGCCCAGATGCCGATGGCAAGGAAAATGATGGAGCCTACCAGATTGGAGAAGGCCATCGTTTTCATTTTGTCTTTGTTCAAAAGGGGTTCCTCCTCTCTATATCTTCTCATAAAAAGGGCAGGCATGAACTGCCTGCCCCAGCAAATACTCAGAGAGACAAATCAGAGGCCGACAGCGTCCATAGCAGCTGCGACATCGACAGCAGCCTGCTTCAGGTAGTCAGCATAGCCCTGTGCATCCAGATAGGAGATCGCCTGACCGTTGTTGTTCATGAAGGTCACGAAGTCCGGGTCCTCGATGGCAGCGGCGCAGGCCTCTTCCAGACGGGTCATGATGGCATCATCAACGCCCAGAGGAGCGGCCATACCGCGCTGGGTGTAGTAGGTGATGTCGTAGCCCTGCTCCTTACAGGTAGGAACATCGGGGAAGACGGGGTTGCGCTCTTCGTCCATGACGCCCAGGCAGATCAGGTCGCCGGACTCGATGAAGTTGCGCGCCTCGCCCAGAGACACGGTCACGCCCTGAATGAAGCCGGAGGCCGCATTCTGAACGGCGGTCGCAGCGCCTTCCTGATAGGTGACCATCTGGATGTCGATGCCGGTAGCGCTCATCAGGTAGCCGCCAGCGATGTGCCAGACAGAAGCGTTGGAAGAACCGCCCATCTGCACCTCACCGGGGTGAGCCTTGCAGTAATCAATGAAACCGGGCAGGTCGGTGATGCCGTTGTCAGCAGCCCACTTTGCGCCGACGGTGATGGCAGCTGCGTCGGTGTTGACGCGGCACAGGGGAGCGTAATTCTCCCAGGTCAGCTCACTGGTACCCAGCTTCTTGTAGGTGGCCAGCTCGAAGGTGATCATACCGATGGTGTAGCCGTCGGTGTTGGCATCTGCGATCGCCTGATGGCCCAGGATGCCGCCGCCGCCAGTCTGGTTATCGACGGTCAGGGTGACGCCCAGGTTCTTGCCCATAGCCTCGCAGAATGCGCGCAGGCAGGAGTCCGTGCCGCCGCCTGCAGACCAGGGGCAGATGACGGAAATACCCTTGGTGGGGTAGTCGGTGGACTTGCCGCCGGCAGCGGTGCTGGCTGCAGCAGAACCTGCGGTGGAGGCTGCGGTGCTGGAAGAGCCGCCGCAGGCGGTCAGGACGCCAGCTGCACCCACAGCAGCAGAAGCTGCGAGGAAGTCACGACGAGAGATCTTTTTCATTTCTTGTTACCTCCGATTCACGTTGCGTTTATCCGTATTATGGCAGCGCCGTGCTTTGCTCACAGCGCCATTCCTTCCGCATACGGGTCGCCTTTGGATATTATGATAGCGCATATTTTCTCATCCCGCAATTAGATTCAAGCACAAATTTTTCAGGCAATGTTTGTACAAAGTGACCCGTTTGATTAGTTTTTGAAGCCCTCTGCAAGCCTTCCTTTCGATTCTTAGCTCTTACATCCAAAATTCTTTGCTGATGTATTTTTGATGCATACAGTCATTCTGAAATTCCATCTGTTCATCGTCCGGATTTCGTTGTATCCATCCCGCAGGCAATGCCCGCAGGATGGCTTTATTTCCTGTGAAATCATACCTCCCCGGCGCCCTTGTCCAGGATCTTGCCGAAGCGGGAAAAGAAGGTGATGGCTGTAGTGGTCGCTGCCAGAATATCACTGACCGGCTCGGCGAGAAAGACGCCGAAGCACTTATCTGCCATGAAGCAGGGCAGGATAAAATCAGCGGGATCAGCAGGATGATCTTGCGCAGACAGGCCAGCAGGAGGCTGACTTTGGCCTGTCCCAGCGCCATAAAGCTCTGCTGGCAGGCGATCTGAAAGCCCATGGCAAAGATACCGGCCATGTAGATGCGCATGGACCATGTGGTGTAGTCGATCAGCGCCGTATCCGAGGTGAAGATGCCCGCCACAGGCCCCGGCACCACCATCATGAGCAGCCAGAACAGGGTGGTGTACCCGAAGCAGAGGGTGAACTGGAAACGGAACGCCTCTTTCACACGGGCCTGATTGCCCGCGCCAAAGTTGAAGCTCATGACCGGCTGGCCGCCCTGGCAGATGCCCTGAATGGGCAGGGTACAGAGCTGGGACACGCTGGTGATGACGGTCATGGCACCCACGGCCACGTCACCGCCGTACCGGGCCAGACTGGAGCTGAAGCTGATGGAGAGCAGGCTCTCGGTGGAGAGCATCACAAAGGTGGAGATGCCCAGCCCCATCACCGGCAGGATGATGTTCCGCTCCACTTTGAGGTTTTTCTTTCCGCAGCTTGAGGATGGTCTTGGAGCCGGTGAGGAACTTCAATATCCAGCAGGCACCCACGGCCTGACTGAGTACCGTCGCCACTGCCGCACCCCGGACGCCCCAGCCAAGACCAAAAATCAGGATGGGGTCGAGGATGATGTTGATGACTGCGCCGATGACTGTCGTGAGCATACTGATCTTCGCAAAGCCCTGGGTCGTGATGAAGGGGTTCATGCCCATGACCAGCAGCACGAACACCGAGCCGAGGATGTAGATGCGGCCATAGGCCACCGCATAGGGGAGAGTGGCGTCACTGGCACCGAAGAGCCGCAGCAGGGCGGGCGCACCGGCATAGAAGCCTGCCGTCAGCACCACAGCGAAAAACAGCAGCATGGTAAAGCTGTTGCCGATGATTTTTTCGGCCTCGTTTTTATTGCTAGGTTTCATGCGGGTTTTCCGACTTCGTGAGGGAACGATTTTCTGGCGTTCTCTCCTGCAATTCTCTCCAAAGTTTTCCCAGAATGCACGGCGCATTCTAAAATTTAATATCTGGAGCATTACTCAAGTGGTCGTAAGAGGTCGCACTCGAAATGCGATAGGCCGGGAGACCGGTGCCAGGGTTCGACTCCCTGATGCTCCGCCAAATCGAATGGACAGATGAATTTTATTCGTCTGTCCATTCTTTTTTGCCGGAACATCGCCCGTCCACCCTGTCTTGTGGGCGTATGGCATCATGCTGACGCATTGCCATAGCCCAGCCCCTCCAGCATCGCCTGTGCAGACGAGAGCTTGGAAGCGTAATCGAGGTGGGCGTAAATATTGGCGGTGGTGGAGAAGTCGCTGTGACCCAGCCATTCCTGAATCTGCTTCATGGGAACGCCGTTTGCCAGAAGAAGGCTGGCGCAGCTATGACGCAGGTCATGAAAGCGGATAGGACGCAGACCGTTTTTCTCCAACAGCTTCGGGAACTGCTCGGAAACGTAGTTGGGGCGGATGATGTTCCCGATCTCGTCCACACACAGATAGCCCAGATAATCCCGGTTGTAGCTTTTACCGCACAGGCGGCGGTAGGTTTCCTGCTGACCTTTCAGCATCAGCAGGCGGTCACGGATGGGCGGCACAAGAGGCAGCGTCCGCAGGCTGGACTTCGTTTTTGCACGGTCTGCCTGTACCAGAACCTTTTTGCCGTCGATGGATGCCTGCGTAACGATGTGCTTGATCTCCAGAGTGTTTTCCTCAAAGTCGATCGCATCCCACTTCAGCCCCAGCACCTCGCTGCGGCGCAGGCCGTAGAAGGATGCCAGCAGAACCGGGATCTCCAGCTTGGTGCCCTCTGCGACCTCCGTCAAAGCATGGATCTCTTCGGCACTGTAATAGCTGCCCTTGAACGCATTCTTCTTCGGACGCTCGACCTTATCTGCCGGATTGGTGGGGATCAGGTCGATCTTGACCGCATACTTCAATGCCTTGTGGATGTTTGCATGGTAATGGATCACCGAATTTGCCTTGACCCGTTCAAGCTGTTTGGTATAGAAATCCTGCAAATCGGTGGCTTTCAGGTCTACCAGCTTGATGCCGCGCTTGCGGAAATAGGGAGCGATGATGCGCTCCACCATTCCTTGATAGCTGGCATAGGTCGTGATTTGGACAGAGCTTTTCGTGACTTCCAGCCATTTCAGCATGAAGTCCGAAAAGAGAATGTCATCGTCCAAGCGGATCTCCGCAGGTGCGGTGGGAACCATGAAGTTCCTCCGACGTTCCAGCAAAAGAGCTTCGGCTTTCTTCTTGTTCCTCTTGACGGACAGACCGGTGGCTTCCCACTTGGTCTTTCGCTTTCCGTCTGCGTCCTTGTAACTCAGAACGATGTAGTAGAAGTCGTTTTTTTCTTGCAGATGCCCTGCTACCATAATGTTTCCTCCTGTCTTTGCATCCACCTGAATATGTAACTTCTGCCGCTGACACCATCAGTGTACCCAACGGCAGGAGAGAATGCAAGGATGTCACGCCCGGATGGTGTGACCGGGTGCGAATCCGATAAGATAAGTCAAAAGATGTGCCTTGGGGATGCGGTAGGAGCGTCCGACCTTCAAATGCTGGATGCTCCCCTTTTTCAAAAGCGCATACCCGGTTTTTGTGCTGACGCTCAATATCTCGCACATCTGGTCGATGTTCAGCACATCCGGGTAATCCCGGAGCATCACACGGTACGCATCACGGGGATTCAAAGTTTCTTCGCCCAAACAGATCCCCCCTTTCTATAATGGAGTGTACCGCTCCGTCTTGCGGTCAGGCTCTTCCTGAATCAAAGTGCAGGCTGCGATCTCGCTCATTCCTGTCCTCTCTTCTCTAGTTCAATATGTCAATTATTCAAAAGAAAATACTATATGTAAAGAGCAAATGGCCTTTTTCGGGGACCATCTCACTTGCCAAAGGAGATATTTGAGCTTAGAACTTCATCGGCAGTGCGTCTTTCCTGCACTTGCCGTTGTAGGTGGTGTAGATGGGGTAAACGTACCGCCGCCAACCCGGGAGCTTGGCGGGGTTATCCCGGCTGATGCGGTAGAGCTCCATGGGGTGGACGCCGCCCAGCGCACGGACAAGCCGCTCCGCGCTGTACTGCCCGTGGTACAGCTGCACAAAGTACATCACGCCCCGCAGGACAGCCGCCCGGAAGGAATCCGGTCTGCCCTCCCACGCCGCCACGATGTGCCGCAGGGCTTCGCAGTAGATCTCTTCGCCCAGCTGGTCGTACAGCTTCAGCGCCGTGCCCACGCAGCTGATGCGGTAGTCGCTCAGCTGCATACTGTCGTAGTTGAGGGACAGCCCCACCCGGTTGGTGGCTGCAACAAACGCCTTGGAGGGCGCATCGCCGCCCACCACCTTGGCGCGCAGCTTGATGCCCGCCGACAGCGGTGCAGAGTGACCGTTCTGCTCCGCAAAGAGCAGGGCTTCCTGCTCCATCGTCAGACCGGTGTAGACCTTGCAGAGGATCGGGCGGTCCTCGCCGCCGTTGAGGAGGATGCAGCCCTCGATGGTGTGCTGACCGTCCATTACATAGTACCTGCCGTTGCGGAAGCTGACCTTCGGCTCGTTAACGATGTACTCGTTGAAATCCCTTGCAATCAGCTCCACCCGCTTGCGCTCCATGCCCCGCTGGTAGATCTCGCGGGGGTAGATCAGCTTGCTGCTGTGGATGACCGAAAGCTGGTACGGCGGGTTGATGCCAATGAAAGTATTATTGTCGTTCAGGCGCATCTCATTTCCTCCTTGATCCTCCAAATGTACTTCTCAGCTTCTTCTAAGATCTCAGTCACCTGCTGCTTACGCTTCGGGATGGTGAGCAAGCTGGGATTGAAGGTGAAGCTGTATTCCAACCGCTGGATCATGGCATGAACCGCGGATTGCAACTCGGTGTACAGCATCATTTCCTCGATGCTTCCGGCGTTCTCAAAGGACGACCGGATGGGCGTATAGGGGTAGACAGGCGGTTTGCCATCCACCACCTCAGGCGGCGCGTAAACCGCCGTAGAGCGCCGGATAGGCTCTATCTGCTGGATGCTGCCCATAGGGTTCAGCGCAAGGCTGATGCGAACTGCATCATCGACCCGGCGCATCTCCTCCGGGGTCAGATGCCCCAGATACTTCAGTGCCCGGCTTTTGTCGATGGTGAAGATCTGCTCTGCCTGCACAACAGACGGCATATTCAACCCTGCGTTTTCCAACAGGCAGTGGGTCGGCTGATTTACTTTCTTTTCCGCCTTGCTTGTCATGGTCGCAACGATCAGGGTTGGAGAGTGGTAATTGCCCACGTCATTCTGAAGAATGACCGCCGGGCGGTCACCGTGCTGTTCCGAGCCGGTGCTCGCCCCGAAATGGGTGAAGAAGATGTCTCCGCGTTGGAATTTCCAGTTTTGCTGCAAAATTGTACCTCCATGTTGTTATGTGCAAAGCCCGCTGCCGGATGTTCCACAGCGGGCTTCGTTCAAGGTATGGTGGTATGGTTGGGGTCAGCGGTGCATGACCACATAATCATAGCCGCGCCTCATCTGGCAGACGGTGCAGGTGTCCATGCTTCGGTCAGCGCTGGGTACAAGCGCGATCTTGAAAGCCTTTGCATCCACAAAGTGCCGCAGACAGGTGCCGCAGAGGGTGCGGATGGACTTGACCATCTCAGGGGTCAGCTCCATCTCCTCGTAGATTTCCTGCTCGCGCACCGTGGGGTTCAACTCGTCCATAAAAGTGTCCTCCTATGTATCAAAAGTGGATATTCGGGTAAAGAATAAATAAGAATACGTAAAAAACGGGAACTGCCGGATGCACAGAACGTACCCGGCAGCTCCCGGATCAATATGATTAAAGGTCTCGCATATTCGCCCTCGGCCCCCTGCGAGTGGGGCATGAACATCTGGCAGCGGACTTGTACCGCTTCATTGGCATTTCAGCCACCCCGTCTGCTTTGTGACCGGGCCGCGAATTACGGAAGTATCATTATCGGAGTACCAGATGACGGAACTATTCAGTTTTCAAGGTGCGCGAGATCGGACGCTTTGCCCTGCGGTGAGTGCCGCTTGGGAAATTGTCCCTTCACTTACGAGCCATCGAGAAGGGGCAAATTGTTACCTGAAAAAGAAAATAGTTCAAAAGTTCTTCAAAAACATAGTCATTCGCTCGATTCGCTTATGAATCGTAATCCTTTTGGATTCCAAGGCACTTGCAATCTCGGACTCGGTGTACCCGGCATAGACATAGAGCGTAAGGATTTTGAGATCAAGTTCCGATAAGCTTTCAAGAGCAGCCAGCAACCGCTCATTCTCGATTTCGCCGATCCATCCAAAGCGGCTCTTGGTTTCGTGGTAGGTATCTGTTACCGTGATCGCAGCCTCATATTGCTTAAGATCTGCTGCTTTCCTTGCGTCAACGTCATCTTCGCCATCACAGACTGCCACCGTGCTGGCATCATAGGCGCGTTCACTGTTCAGGACGCCCAAATCAAACTCATACATCGCCTGAATTGCCTCTTCGCTCATTCCGGCTTCGCGGTACTGCACACGGAGTTGCTCCCACTTTGCGTTCAGCTTGCGACGTTCATTACCATTATTGAAACTCATGTGTAACCTCCAAATTTTCGATAAAGCGTAAAAAGTCGAAAATTTGGAAGGCTACGGATATTTCGCCGCTTGGGGCATCCACGAAAAACGGACAAACATAAAGCCTGCTCCTTTTTGCGGGAGCAGGCTACCTGAAGGCTAAAAAATAGCCGGACAACCAACTAACAGAGCGGTTCTAAAGCAGAATCACTCTATCAGCTGTTGCCCGGCTATTTGGTGCGCGTTTCATACATTGCCTTGCGGCAATGGCCCGTTGCTCGGTGACGAACAGTCCATATTCAGGGTGCAATGCACCCGATTTTTGAAATTGTGGTTTGTCTAAAAAAGTCAGCGCCTGCGGTAGGCTAAGTCAACTGTTGCTATGTTACCGCACTTGAGGCACTTTATGCTGATAGAGCCTGAACAGCTCTCGTTTTTTGGTAGAGCTTGTGTCCGCAAACCGGACAAAACCTCCAGCCAATGCTGAATTGTGCCTGCTGTATATTGTTCAGCGGTTTACTCTTAAAAGAGCGATTATTTGACCAAGTCATATTATTCTCCAAATCGAATGACGTCCAATGGATGGCAGTGGATGGGTTTTCCGTTGATGACCTGCATCTGCTGTAATCTGGTCCTAATCGCAGACCACGATACTCCCATCCGTGCAGCCATCTCCAGAATTTTTTCATAGTTCGGGTCCGATGCGGATTTGTACAGGATTCCATTTGGCAGGCACAGCGCTGCACGTTCTATTTCGGCGTTGACCAGAAATGTTGGCATCAGCAGCTCCGCTGCAAGGGTATTCGCCTGCCATTCTTCCCATGAGGGCTGTCCGTTTCGTTCCCGATAGGCAATGTGCCCACGGCACTTGACTGCTTTTCCGTAGTCGTTCGGAAACTGGTCAGCCAGAATATGGTGTGCCGCTTCATGCGCTATCGTGAAATTCCGGCATCCGGTGCAGCTGTCTGCCGCAAGGGCGGAATCGATTACGACGTCCTTCGGCATGAACACCTCTACAAGCTTTGTCCCGTCCCCCAAGGTTACGGTAAAACCGCATTTCTGGAAAACGGTCAGCCCAAGAATGCTTCCATCGCTGCATAGCGGCAGCATTTTCACATTCAGCCCAAGAACAGAACTTGCGAGCCGTTCAGGGTCAATGGGTTCTGGGGCATCCTTGCTAATTCCGAAAAAGTTATAGTACTGGTCGATATACTTACCCGCTATGTGCGAAAGATCTGCGCGGGATAAGTATCTTGCCATTACGAAGCACAGCTTTCCGGCACGGAGCAGTAGGCTTCCACGAACCACTTGCCCCGTTCAAGCCAAAGATTCCGCTTCTGACCGCAGATCAGGCAGGTGAAGCAGTGACCTTTTCCGCCTAGGCGTGGTCAGTGAAGTGACCGGTATGTTCGCTGGCGGCGAATTAAGCGAAGATGCCATCGAAGGAGCTTATAAAGCTCTGACCGATGCCTACTGGATTGCCAAAGAGAACAATAAAAAATACGCCCCGAAAACGAGGCGTAAAAAATCCGATCAGTGATATTTATCGTACACACTTTTCGCTATACTGTAAACTGGAGGTGGTATGATGAATGCGGAACAGCTTTCACGGGTCGGTGAGAAACTGGTAAAACGTTGCGGTTCCAGAGACCCTTTTGAAATTGCAAGGCAGCTTGGTATCAATGTCATGCTTTGCGAAAATTTTGGTTCCCTGAAGGGAATGTACCGGGTGATTAAGCGAAATCGCTTTATTTTCCTGAATAACAGTCTGGATGAAAATATGCTGCGCATTGTGTGCGCACATGAATTAGGGCATGACCAGCTTCACCGGAATATGGCGAAAACCACCCCGATTCATGAGTTCATGCTCTACGATATGAAATCCAAACCAGAATATGAAGCCAACATCGTAGCAGCAGAAATCCTGATGGACAGCGATGAAGTCCTTCGCTACATCTATGAGTATGGATACACAGCTGAGCAGATCGCCAGTGCGATGTCCACCGACATCAATCTGGTTGCGCTGAAGGTGGCGCACCTGGCCACACTTGGATATAATCTGCACGCGCTGGAACATAAAAGCAACTTTTTGAAATAACGTATCTTCGAGGAGCCTTGACCAGCTCCTCTCTTTTTTGTTGCAAATTGTGCAGATGCCGTCTGCACAATTATCAGCCTAACACCTGCATGTGATAGAGCTTCACTTTTTCCTCGAACGGCAGTCCCGGATCAATGCCGACTTCTTCCCACATCACACCGAACGGTGCGCCGCCATCTGTGTATCCAGCGATAAAGGCAAAACGATCATCGCAGTCCTCATACAGTTCTGCCAGACGTTCCCTCTCTTTCGCTTCCCGCTCCATTCTCCGCTGCCGAAGCCGCTGCTCTTCAGCCTGTTTTATCTGGTCGAGCTGTTCCTGTGTATAATTGACCCCCAGCTCCTGCAAATCTTTAGCGGCAGTCACAGCATCCACATGAAAGCGTTCCCGGTAATGCTTGTTCATCTTTTTCGGTGAACCGGTATAGGTGAGCAGCCACTGCTTGCCTTTTCGGAGGCGTGCTTCCTTTCGCTCAGCCTTCGTCAATTTCTTTTTCTTTGCCATTTGCGGAATCTCCCGGATTTTTTCCTGATGACTTTAAGTTGCGCTTTTTCGGTGCTGTCAGCTCATAGCTCAAAGAAAGCAGATCTTTGATAGCATCATCCAGTTCCGGCTTGCCAAGCTGAATACTGAGCCATTTTTCCTTGTTCATGTGATAGGCCAGAAAATAGCCTTTCTGCCCGCGAAGAGAGCCAATCAGTAGCAGATCGCTTTTCACATTAAGGACATCAACGATGCCTGCCTCCGGCAGTCCCAACTTATCAGCTGATACTTCCAGAACTACACCATACCATTTATTATTGTCGTTGTGCCGCAACACAGCATTCCAGTCATGCCTGGGATATTCCGGCTCTGTGCCGTACTGCTGGTGTATCCATGTAAATAATTCTTGTCGCGTCATTCCACATTGCAAGTGAAGTCAATCTATGTTGTACTTCCCACTGCATCCTCCATTTCCACAGAATTCGCAGCCATAAAAGCACGGTACGACGAGCAACAGGCAAAACATAATGCACATGAGTATATGTACCCTGTGCGAAAAATCATCTGTAAGGGCTGCGGAAAAACGTTTTATACAATTGTCAAATCGAAAAAATATTGTGACTACTACACGTGCGGAAAACTTGGCAACTGGAAACGCCAGCGACAGAAGCGGCTTGCACAGCGCACCGGCCTTGTTTGCAGGTGTTGTGGCAAAACATTTACGCCTAAACGCAAAGATGCTGTCTATTGTAGTAATGCCTGCCGTCAGAAATCCTACCGCCAGAGCGTTACGGATAAATCATGCGATCAAAAAAGACACATGGTAGAGCCGTAACGAAATTTCAAAACGATTCTGCTTAGCAGCAAACGGACATTCTGTCCATTTACCACAACCGTAACGATAGCACCACGACTGCCGATGTTATCATTTTGGAGACATCGTATCTTGAAGCTGCCAAGCCTGAGCTTGAAAAATACGATGTTTTGACAAAGCAAATCAAGGCTGCTATCAAAACGCGGAAAGAGTTACAGGCCGAGAAAAAGGCAACGCCAATTCTTAATGTTTTGAAGCATCGTGAGCTGACCAGCCGCATCGAGGATTTGACGGAACAGCTCGAAGATTTGCGCTCGGAGCGGGCAATAATCCTCATGTATCTTGACTGTGAAGAAAGTAGGGATACCGCCGAAGTCAAGAAAAGGTGTACTGCCGCAGAGACGATGCTTGAAAAGCTCGAAGTCAGCGAGGCAAAGTATTCTTATGCGCTGGATGATGCAAAAAACGCTTTTGCCGACTTACAGGAACAGGCAAAAGATTTGGACGCAGGAGAGTTATATGAAGCAAGGCTGGCTATTCGCAACGAGAAAGAATAGAACGCTGTTCAGCAACTGCAAAAGGCGTATGGAGAACAGTTTACTCCTGCTACAATGCTTCATGGCAGGCGTGATGTTGAAAAAGTTCTCAATGAAAGAGCCGAACCGCCGCAGTCTGTTCAGGAAGAAAAACGCAATCGTCAAGCAATGGCTGAAGATCCGCCGAGGCAAATACCCAAACGCAATGAAATAGAGTTATGAACCACAAACAGGCCGAGTATACGTTGATTTCGTTCTTGGCCGGCTTTCTTTTATATTTGATGTTTACAAGTGCAAACATCGCAAACAGACAAAAGATTTTGAATCCCCCAAGACTATAGCATAGCGAAAAGAACATACAAAAAATTGAAGCATATTAATAACAATTCTTACAACATTGATAAAACAATTTGATGCGGAAAAGTTAAAGTTTTCTGAAATTTGTATTTGCTGCAACACAGCAAGTTATTAAAACGCACAAAACCCCCGCTCCACAAAAAACGAGACGGTATTCAAGTGCTTGAGTGCCGACTACATTAATAATAAGTCCAAGATTTGATTGCAACAGCTTCGGTAAAACAATGTCAACAAGCGGGCCTACGACAACGTATGACAAAGGAACAAAACACCTTGCAATCATGGAACGCGATGCAAACACACGCCCCTGAAGAATCCGTGGTGTTTCCTGCATCCACAATGTGCCGGCAACCGTATTCAAAATTGGCGTAACAAATGAAAAGGAAAATCTTCCGATTGCAACAATGCAAGTAATATGTGTGAACCCCATAAGTTGCAAAGCTATGCCAGCAACCAAGCCACCAATAACGATCGTTTTATAAGTAAAATGTATTTTCTTTGAAAATGTAACAACCAAACTTCCGCATAAAATCCCGAATCCACCACAAGCCTTAATAATGCCTAGGTCAAATGTATTCCCAAGTGTCAAGCCGAAAGGCTCTATTAATGAGGTTGCGAGATTAAACGTAAAGTTTAAAATAGTAAAGTAAATCAAAAGTACACGTAAACTTCCTTGAGAAAAAATAAATTTGAATCCAAGCAAAATTTCTCTTTTTGTATTTCGTTTCTTCTGATTTTCGTTGTCCATTGAAAACTTGCTTGAATCTATCGTAACAAGAATTACTAAAGAAACAAGATAGCTTATTAAATCAATTATTATAATCCCATTTAGTCCAATTAATGGATAGAGCATTCCGGCAACAATCGGGGAAGCAATACTATCCAATGAATCAATAATCTGACTCATGCCGTTAGCAGTTTTTACTTCATCAGGAGAAACCAAAGTTGTAATTGATGCTTGATATGCATTATTATCAAAGAAATTTGCACAAGAATCAAGAAAGGTAAAAACACAAAGAACAAAATAATTGAATTCATAATAACTGACGCAAATATAGATAAACACACTTATCAAAGCGGCAATGGAGTCGGCGCAAATAATGATAGCCTTACGATTGTATTTGTCACATAAATAACCACTGAAAGGTGCTAAAAATATCGCTGGTAATATAGAGAAAAGGAGAATCAAAACCATTGGGGTCGCTTTTCCTGTGACCGTGTAAACCCAGACACTTACCCCAAATGACGTTAATCCTGTCCCCAAAATGGAAATCAATCTTGCAAACCAAACTTTCCTATAAGACGAATTGATATTCATAACTATTATGCCCTTCCGCCATCAAATGGGATGTGCTTCATCACAATCTCAAATATAAAATCACAAATGCATTTAATACATTCGGAATCAATTGAACCAGTTTCATTACGAAAGGAATGATCAATGCTAAAGACTTCCTTATGAATTATATCACTTTCAGTAGAACTAATTGAATCGAAAAAAAACAGATGTTGTTTAAAGTCGATTGCGCAATCTCGACTTCCTATAAGCAAAAGTAATGGCAAAGAGATGCTTTTGCATCCACTTAAGAAATCAATTTCAGACAGCTCATGGTAATAATTTGTATCATGCCCTGCAAATAGTCCATGTTCAACATATGTACTATACTGAGGATTTTGCTTCACGATATCATTAATGGAGTGCTTTCCATCAAGAACAATTTCAATAAAGGAATCAAATGTCCGCGCATTATACATTATTTTGTCTTTTGGTATTCCCCTTAATATATCTTGCCGAATTTTATTTTTGACAAAGTAATCCTTCGGGCCAAAAATCATTGTATCAAAAATAATTGCAGCCAATACGCTCTCTCTATTTCGATTAACTAAAGACGGAACCATTAGAGCACCAATGCTGTATCCAAAAAGAATCAGTTTTTTCCCAGAGGCAACAACATGATGCATGGCAGCGTCGTATAAGTCAATTATGTCGTTGAAACCATATTTACCACATTTATATCCGTCACTATCACCGTTCCCAAATAGTTCGACCCTTACCGTAGGAATCCCAAAATTGCTCAAGCTATATCATATCATGCTATCAACAATCTGTCCATTGGCATTTAATACACTTGTCATTTGACGACCTTGTGCATATTGTACAAGGTTTTGCGGGAGCCGTGATTGATATTTGCATTGAGCAGCAGTTGCATACAAGGTCTCTATGTTCGCGCATCGAATTTTTCAAATTTCCAATTGTTATCGACTCAGGGACTGTTAATTTTAGTTATATGTTGTATTATGTAACCTTTGCAAATCAAATTATCTGTACCTTTTCATTAGTATTGAAATCTCCCTTAGTAAAATTTGCAAGATTGTTGTCAGTCTATCTATAGCAGTCCGATCAAATAAAGTTACAACTTGACAAAAGGTGTAAGATTGAGTCAAAGAGGCGATTCAAATGTTGCACAATGAAGCAAGAAAACTTCTGATTCAGGCATTGGAAAAAACACACAATGCAAGAGAAGTCGCTGAAAACTTCTCTGTCAATCGAGGCACGGTACAACTCTCCTTTCAGGGCAGTTTCGCTTCTTCGCAAAAATAACAGGCGCGTTGTTGACACGGGTAACGGTTGTGCCGACCCAACCAATCAAAACATTGAATCTTTTACGAAGCGAACGGACGGTCTACGCTGTTAGTAATTCCTGAATGGAAACCAAGCAAGCAGTTTTGCCACTTTCAGCCCCAGTTAGTACTTCAATATTACTATGTTTTGGAAATCGGCACAACCATATAACCGTCTGTGATGAAACTATTTTTGTTTCATCGATGACATTGTACCAGCAAGCAGTGCAGACGTATATACATCTGCTTATTTTGCGTTGCAAAATGCTTGTTGGGGGAGTGCCCCAAGCCCCTTTAGTCTGCATTTTCCAATGCAGGCTGCGCATCCCTGCGGGACGCTTTTTACCCGGTGATGTGCTCCGGGTTGTTCAGAACTTGCATGAGGTGAGAAGCGGCTTCTGCCAGAGAAGCATACTTCATCTGTTCCGGGACAGGCGCATCCAGAAGCGAAACGCCCCACGCCTGCATACAGTCCGCAAGTTCTTTCTGTGCCTGCAATGCTGCAGCCTTACGCACATCCGGGGTGGTTTCTGTATCCAGAACGTAGGCTGTGGAGTATTTTCCGTTGCGATCTTCCGTCAACTGCACCATGGAGTAGTGCTCATCCCAAAAGTGACAGAAGCGAACCCTGCCACCGATTTCTTCCATTTCGGAGCGCAGCTCTTCATCATCGCTCCATTGCGGCACTTCGGAGAGAACACTCTGCAACTGCTCATACGCCTGCTGTTCGGCAGGGGTGACTTTCTTTGCAGCAGTATTCCCGCTGGATGGCGCGTTGCCAGTACAACGCCAGCTTGCCCCGTTTTGCTCGCTCGATCGCATCCCGAATATCAGCTAAAATGCTGTACCGTGGTTCTCTCATTTTGACACCCCCAAACAATCAACTCTTTAGGAAGTAATATATCTTATAAGAATGATTATAGCCGAAAGGAATGCAAAAGAAAAGCGCACCGGCTAAATTTTAGCCGGCGCGCTTGCAAAGTTTGTGGTTTATTCTTCGTCTGTGAGGTAAGGGAGATTGCTGATATAGGTGTCCAGCAGGTCGAGTGCCGCTTTTTTCTGGATCGGAGTCAAACCTTCCAGCCTTTTACGGATCTCGTCATCGGTCACATGGGATGCACTGGGAACCAGATCACACAACAATGTGTCGGCGGAAATATTCAGAGCATTCAGAAGTTTGACGATGGTGGCAAGACCGGGTTCCTTTAAGCCACGCTCTACCATGCCGATATAGTTGGAGGAAAGCTCAGATTTTTCCGCAAGCTGTTCCAGCGTCAACCCATGCTTTATACGCTGCTCCCGTAGTCGCTGTCCAAAAAGCTCTTTCATAGTGCAACCTCATCCTATCGTGTTCTTTACACTCCATAGGATACCTGTTGGTTGCACCAACATACACAATCGAAAGAGATAAACCATTCCGTTAAAGATTGAGCCAACGAAAAAAGATTGCCGGGTGCCGACCTCTTGCGGTCAACTCCCGGCAATTTGTTCTTATCGAGCCTGCTCGTTCTCCTGTGCTGGCTTTTCCTCCGCAAAAAATCGTTCTATATTTTTCTGTGCCCGAACCAGTTCCTGCATCTCGTTCCGTGCCTTGCGGTAGTCCGGGTAAGCCGCTTTCTTCTTGGTCAGCAGCTCTGCGAACTCCGCATCCAACGCCTTGACATTCGGCAGCTTTTTCAGCCCGGCTTCATCAAAGGCCGCCTTCGCCACCTTGTGCAGGGTGATTTCCTCCCGGTGGGCTTCCAGAAAGACCTTGCTGTACCCGGCTTTCCGATAAGCGGCGTACACCTCACGGGTCTTAGCATAGTTGATGATGTTGGTTTTCAGGACGGCAATTTCTGTCAGCCTTGCTTCCGCTGCCTTGATGGAATCGCCCATGACATGATAGCGTTCCGTTGCCGCCGCTGCACGTTCCCGCAGTTCCTCGGCGCTGCCGATTTTCTGCTCCTGTAAAAATAGCAGCGTTTTGGACATCTCTTTCAGGTTGAACTTCGTTGCCCATTTTTTGTAGCCGACACTTTTGCCCTGTGCCATTTTTCCCTGAATGTCCACCAGCAACTGGAAGGACTGCTCTTTGGTCGGCTTCTTCTGGTACGGCTGGTGTTTTGCCTTGCCCTCCAGCACCGCCTTGATTTCGTCCTCGCTGTACCCGGTGCCCAGAGTGCGGAACCGGATAAAGCGTTTCTGTCCCTTGCCCTTCACCGCCGTGTACTTGCCACGCTTCACCTCGTAGCCCTGCTGCTCCAGCTTTTGCAGAAACGTTTCATAATCTCCCGGTTTTTCTGCAAGGATTGTGTCGATGATTCCGCACAGGCGGTCACGGTTGCTCTCCTTAGGCGGGTAGACGATGCGCTTCTGCTGTTCCCGGTAGGGCTTCTTTTCAATGACGGACAACTGGTGTTCTAAGCAAATCAGGTCGCTCAACCGCTGCACTGCCAACGCCGAAAAGAAAAAATCCCGGAACTTTCTGGTGCCATCCAACGCTGTGGAGTTGAAAATCACATGGTTGTGGATGTGCTGCCGGTCCGTGTGCGTCGCAACGATAAAAGCGTACTTGCCTTTCGTGAACCGCATGGCAAGCTCATAACCGACCTTGTTGGCTTCCTCGGCGGTGATCTCTCCGGGTTTGAACGACTGCCGAATCTGATAGGCGATCACATCACTTTTCTGTCTGCGCCCAGTCATCAGTTCGTACTGCCGCTTGGACAGCATAAATTCTTCGTCTGCGGTCAAGGGACTGCATTCGTAACTGCTGACCAGCTCTCCCCTGTTCGTTTTGTCAGGATTCTTCGCATAGTTCGTGCGGCTTTTCAGACAGGCCGCAACCGACTTGCCTTTGTTTTTGTGCAGCGCAATCAGCCGTGTTGCCGCCAGTGCCATCACCCCCTTACAAAAAAGAAAATGCCGCACATCGGCGGCATCGAGATCATTTGGATAATTTTTCGTAATCGGCAGCACCTGCCAGATACATCGCCTTGTAACGGGCACATTCCAGCTCGTTGCAGATCTCATCTAAGGCAATGTATTGCTTCCATGCTTCGTTGCCGATGACGCTCTGAAGGGCTTTCTCAGCCGCTATTTTGGCTTTTTTCAGCCGCCGATAGTTTTCATCCTCGCCCAGCATTTCAGAAAAAATCGTGCTGCTGTGCTCAGAATAATATTCTTCCAACTTCCGATTTTCCATAGCATCCCTCACAATCCGGCAACCCAGCCACTAAAACGCTCTGCTGCATCCGCAATCAAAGCGCCCATGAAAATCAACACAAAGCATCCAAACTCTGCCACCAGCAAGATCAAAAATTGCAGCCACTCCCGGCAGTACAGCGTATAAAGGCCGCAGCCGAAAATATACAGCATAGGCAGCGCCAGCACAAACGCTGACAGGTTCAGCGTCCATTTCAGCATCAGCGCAAGGAAAGCCGTAAGCAGCCAAAACGGGAAAACGATCATCTTGATAACGAACCTCATATCCAGCACCTGCCTTTCGTCCCTATTATAAAGGTGTCAACGATTGCTTTGCAAGGATGTCAACCCTTATGTACCCCCGCAGCCCTCCAATTGCGGGGAAAAATTTTAGAGTTCTGCCAGTCGAGCGAGAATTTTTCTGCCAATGTCGATCAGTTCATCCAGCCGCTGCCGCAGGTCCTCCATGTCAGCGGCGTAGACTTTGCCGCACTCGTTGGCACGTTTGGCGTACTGGTTCAGGTTGTTGCTGCACATTTGGAGCAGATACGCCATGCGGCGCAGCTCCTTCAGGTCGAGGTGCAGGCAGTAACCGTCCAGTGCCATCTTGCGGATATAGGCACTCAGGCTGCGGATGCCCATGCCCAGCATCTTTTCATAGATGCGATCTTTCTCGGCTTTTGTGGTTCTCAGGATGATGATCTCGTCCCGCTTTTCCCTCACCGGGCATCACCGTCCTTATCCAGATAGCTTTTGAAGGGCTTCACCGGCTCCGGCTTGTCCAACTTTTCCTCCAGTGCCGCCAGCACCGAGGGGCGGCGGGGTGCATCCTCGTCCGGCTGTTCCTCCTCCGGCTCGTGGCTTTTTTCGTCCACATCCAACTGGGCGTTCAGTTCCGCAAGCCGTGCGGACTTCTCTGCCAGTTCTTCCTCCTGCGGGAAGGGCTTTTCCACCTCAATCTGCGCCGCCGCCTGCTGCTGATGCAGGGTATCCAGTTCGTTCTCTGCGGCAGTGATGCGCTCCGGGAAGTTGTTCAACGAATTATCCAGCCGGATGATGTTGCCCAGAGGGTCGGTGCCCAAGGGCACCGTGTACTTCCGCTGCTCTTTCAAAAGTGCCTGATACTCTGTTCGGAAAGCATCGAACCGCAGGGACAGTTCAAAGCCCCGGTAACTGCCGATGACTTTTTCCTCGGCGTTGGGCAACTCCGAACAGGCGAGCACCAGACGCTCACCGGCGGTCTTTTTCTCATCGTAGGTCACGCCCCTGATGGTCATGCCGCAGAAACCCTCCTTGCCCTGCGGGTGGGCGGCGGCAAGCTGCGCGTCCGCTTTCAGCCCGGCAATGTGGGCGTTCGTTTCCTGAATGTCAGCCGGGAATTTGGTCAGCAGCTTGTCTTGCAGACGGAATTTCTGGCTCTGGTGGTCGGCTTTCAGAACTTTGAGTTTTGCGACCTGAACATCCAAATCCATCTTCTCCTTGATGAGCGGATTTCCGGCGCACAGTGCCTTGATCTCCGCATAAGAAAGCGCCTGCTCGTCCACGTCTTCACAGGAGCGCACCGGGGATTTGGAAGTCATGATTTGGCTGATAAATCGCTGTTTGTTTTCCAAAGTTTGATCGGGTAAGAGGATGACATTACTGCCAGCCCCTCCCCTAAGAACCGTACGTGAGAGTTTCCCCTCATACGGCTCAAGCCTTTCATAGAGCTCCCGTTAGGGAACCCGGCTCAACAAAACAAGAATCGTTTTTGTGCAATACAGCATGGCATTCGGGATGCACCATTTCCAGCCATGGCGACTTCCCGCTTCGGAACACCTTATGAACCTTGAAACTCGTTTCCGAGGTAATAGGCTCATTGCATACTGGGCAACAGCGGTGCTGATTTCTCCATGCTTTCAGGAGTTTTTCGCGTCCGTTAGTGCTATTCAGCATTTTCTCACCATCGCGCTCTTCATAATAACCATTCCATCGCTCATCGAAGGGATTTGCGTTAGAGACAATTTTCTTAAAGCGGATGATTTTGGTGTCCGTTGCATATTCAAGGGCAAAGTAGGATTGCTCACCGTTTTTCTTGGTGCGCTCCTCTGCGGCAAAAGTCCAGTTTCGGGTTCCGATGCGATGCCAGTATTTCGCTGCTATCCACCGTCTGCCTTTGTTCTTATGCCTGCGCTTTGCCCACTGCCAAAGACAATTGTAAATCTGATAGTCGATTTTGCTGAATGTTTCAGCGGATACAACAAATCGCTGGTTGTTGACCCATCCACGGATAACCGGGTTGAGCTGGCGAATCAGGGAATCCTGCTTTGCCGATTTGTTGCTCTTGACGATTTCACGCACCTTTTTCAGCAGAGAGCCGACCGACTGCTTCGAGGGCTTGATTAGAAGTTTTCCGTTGTACTTTCGGATATTCTTTCCCAAGAAGTCAAATCCATCATCAATGTGAGTGATTACCGTCTTTTCTTCAGATAACTGCAACCCACGTTCCGCCATGAAATCTCTGATAATAGGAAGTACTTCTTCGCGCAGAAATTCCGGGCTTTCTCCGGTTACGATAAAGTCGTCAGCATAGCGCACAAAGTTCATCTTATTAAAATGAGTTTTACCATTGACCTTTTTGCGAGTCGGCAGTCGTTCCTTTAAAAGCCGTTCCAGTCCATCCAGCGTCATATTCATCAGAGTAGGCGAGATGGCTCCACCTTGCGGTGTGCCTTCCTCAGTGGGGAAAAGTTGCTTTGTATCAACGTATCCACACTTTAACCACTTCTGTAAAACCTGCGTATCCATCGGGATATTCTCCATAAGCCATTCATGACTGATGTGGTCGAAGCATCCCTTGATGTCACCTTCAAGAATCCACTGAGGAGACTTGCCCTTGTTCAGGTCGGCGAAACACTGCTCGATTGCATCGTGTGTGCTTCTGCCGATTCGGAATCCGTAGGAGTTGGGGTCGCCGTAGGTTTCAGCAAACGGCTCCAATGCAAACTTGTATAGGGTCTGCATGGCACGGTCTGTCATTGTCGGAATGCTCAGAGGCCGCAGTTTGCCGTTTTTCTTCGGAATATAAACACGTTTCAGGGGCTGAGGACGGTATCCTCTCCGTTTCAGTTTACTGATTGCCTTGAATTTTGCCTCAGGAGTCAGCCATAGTTCATGGTCAACTCCAGCTGTATTTTTACCACGATTGCTTGTTACCCGCTTTACCGCCAAGGCTTTGGCGTAAAACGAGTGAGTTAACAGCCATTGCAGCGTTTTCACCTTGCTGTAATGACCTTCTTGTTGAGCCTTTACGATACGCATTTGCAGCTTTTTAACATAAGTACGAGCCTTGTTCCAGTCGATGCTGGACCAATCTTCCGCTCTGCAAGTCGGTGCACACGATTTCTCGTTCATTTGCAATTCCTCCTTTTTCAAAAGTTCTGTAAATTCTCTCGTAAAGAAAGACCATAGATGGAAGTCTGCCTGCTTTCGCATGAGGTGATGTTGCAACCTCTATCCGTCCCCATTACAGGGCCGGCATTCGCTTTTTCCATCTTTCTTCTACCCGCATTTCATAAAGTCCCCTTACGGTTTCCGTCCGATTGCTCGGAGAAATACGGGCTTACCACGTTCCACTTATTCAACAGTATGGGTTAGGCTTCGCCTCTCCGCCGACAGCTTTGTGTCCATGTATCCCCACTGTACAGGGGGATAGCCAGCTGCGTTACCATTTTGGTTCAGGCTTGTCAGCAACTTTAGCCTGTTCAGCTTTAACGACGTTTATCAGCGATTCACATTACATTAACCATACCATACAAGTCAGGCTCCCCGACCGCATCGTTGCTTGCAGTCTATTGCTTTCGCCTTGCGGTTTCTGCTTGAACCCTTTCGGGTGGGGCTACCCTTGTCCTGTCACGCTTCCTCACAGCCGTTACCAGCTGCTTTGTTGACAGTAGACTACTGCTAATGGAATAACAGGTCTGGTCATTGCCAGACAGTTGAATTAAGCGACTTCGTGTCGCACGAACAAATAACTGTCAAATGTCCCTTCCGTAACGTAATTGAACACCTTGACTTCCTTATTCATATTGCCCTGCCGGATGATGCGACCATTGCGCTGGGTCATGTCGCTGGGCTTCCAGCCAACATCCAAGTGATGCACCGCCACAAGTCGGGACTGCACGTTGGTGCCTGCCCCCATTTTCGCCGTACTTCCGAGCAAAACTCGCACATCGCCGGAGCGCACTTTGGAGAACAATGCCGCCTTTTTTGCTTCGGTGTCGGCGTTGTGGATAAACTCGATCTCGTTTTCCGGCACACCGGCGGCAACCAGCTTTTTGCGAATATCCTCGTACACGTTAAAGTTGCCGTCGTTTTTCGGCGTTGAGAGGTCGCAGAACAAAAGTTGGGTCAACTTCTGGTCTTTGCCCTCCTCCCAGATCTTCAGCACATTCTGAACGCATACGTTCAATTTGCTGTTGGGATCATCGGGCAGCATGGGGTTCATCAAGCGAACGTCCAAGCCAATCTTGCGCCCATCGTTGGTGACGCAGAGCATATTGTCCACGGATGCATCCACTGCCGGAGTGGATTTCTGCAGCACGTTTGCTCAGTTCCTGCACCATTTCCTTTTGAATTTCGGACGGCTTTGCCACCACGGTTTCAAACTTTGCGACCGGCACCGGCAGATGAAGCTGGTCGCTAGTTTTAATGTCCGCAACTTCCTTGAACATGGACATCAGCTCCGGCAGATTGAAGAACTTGGCAAACCTCGTCCTCGCCCGATACCCAGTACCTTCGGGGGCTAATTCGATGGCGGTGGTAGTCTCTCCAAAAGTGGATGCCCAGCAGTCGAAGTGGGTCAGCTTTTTCTGCTGCAAGGTGCTGTACTGGAGGTACCGCATGACCGTGTACAACTCGGTCATGGAGTTGCTCACCGGGGTGCCGGTAGCGAACACCACGCCACGCCCGCCGGTGATCTCGTCCAGATAGCGGCACTTGCCGAACATATCGCTGGATTTCTGGGCTTCGCTGGTGGATAATCCTGCGACATTCCGCATTTTTGTTGTAAGAAACAAATTTTTGAACGCATGTGACTCGTCCACAAACAGACGGTCAACACCCAACTGCTCGAAGGTAACTACATCGTCCTTGCGCTCATCGGAGCGCAGTTTTTCCAGCTTGGTTTCCAGCGTTTTCCGAGTCTTTTCCATCTGCTTGATGGAGAAATTCTCACCTGCATAGGCTTTCAGCTCGTTGATGGCGGCAAGCGTTTCATAAATCTGCTCCTGAATGATACGCTCCTGCCGCTCAAAAGAAAGTGGGATTCTTTCAAACTGCGAATGACCGATGATAACGGCATCGTAATCGCCGGTGGCGATGCGGGCGCAGAATTTTTTGCGGTTGGCGGTCTCAAAGTCTTTGCGCCGTGCCACCAACAACTTGGCATTGGGGTAGAGGTTCAGAAACTCGCTTGCCCATTGCTCCGTCAGATGGTTGGGAACCACGAACAGACTTTTCTGGCACAAACCAAGGCGTTTCGCTTCCATAGCAGATGCCGCCATTTCGTAGGTCTTGCCTGCGCCCACTTCGTGTGCAAGCAACGTATTACCGCCATAAAGCACATGGGCGATGGCGTTGCGCTGGTGTTCCCGGAGGGTAATTTCAGGGTTCATGCCCACGAATTTGATGTGGCTTCCGTCATACTCACGGGGGCGGGTAGAGTTGAACAGCTCGTTATACTGCTTCACCAGCGCAATGCGCCGCTGAGGGTCCTGCCAGACCCAGTTGGCGAAAGCATCCTTGATGACCTGCTGTTTTTGCTGTGCCAGCATGGTTTCCCGCTTGTTCAGCACACGCTTGAGTTTGCCCTCGGCGTCCTCGATGGTGTCGTAGATGCGGACATCTTTCAGGTTCAGGGTCTCCTCCAAGATCTTATAGGCGTTGGCACGGGATGTGCCGTAGGTCTCGGAGGAAATAATATCGCCCCTGCCCGGTGGCGGTCTTGCCCTCCACACGCCACTCTGCGGTATACGGAGAATATCTCACCTTGACTGCATGGCGCAGATAGTAGGGAATCTGAAAGGTCTCAGTCATAAACTTCTTGAATGATATCCGGGGCCAGCCATGTGGCACCCAAGCGCACATCAATTTCGGAAGCTTCCAACTCTCTGGGCTGTGCCTTGGTCAGTGCCTCCACATTGACGGCAAATTCCGGGTTGGTCTCGGCGGCGAACTGCGCCATCCGCAGCTTTGACCGGACATCGCCGGACAGGTACTCGTCTGCCATCTGCCAGCCCGCTTCCGGGTCGGTAGGGTCGGCGGCAGGGTCTTTGAAGATCACACCGGAAAGTTCGGTGGTAATGCGCCCGTACTCACCGGGAGTGCCCAGCAGTTCTGCCATATAGGGCAAGTCCACTTTGCCATGCTCACCAATAGATAACGCCAACGCTTCGCTGGGGGTGTCCACGCTGGTAACGGTACGCTCCGGGCGAATAGTGCGCTTGGTGAACATCGCTGCCTTGGTCTTAAGCTGCCCCTGCTCGTCCAGATTTTCCAGCGAACACAGCAGATAGTAGGAAGAATCCTGCTCAAACAGCCGCCCATTTCTGCGGTCGTTCAGCAAGCCATATTTGGCGGTAAAGGCATCGTAGGCGGCGTTCAAACGCTCCTGTGTTGCCTTGATGTCGGCATCTGGGTAATCCTCCAACTGCTGCTGAATCAATTCATTGACGATCTGGCGCAGTTCCACCATGCCGGTGACACGCCCCTTGGCGGTGTCGGACAGTTCTACCTGCGTCATCACGGAGTTTTCCCGGTAGAACACTTCGCCGTCCACTACCGTGTAGGAGAAGTTTTTGACATCCGGGTCAGCCGGGAGAATGTGCTTCTCATTTTCGGAATCCGCAATATCTGGTGTTTCTACCTCAACTTCGGTGTATTGCCCCTCAATATGCTGTACCGCTTCTGCAAGCTGGTCTGCAAGCACTGGTGCCCTCAAGGGGTGCAACGGTGAATTCCTCCCGTCCGTACTGGGTGCTTTCGGTGGTCAGTTCGCCCAGCACCATCTCCGGGTGGTCTACGAAATACTGGTTGATGGCAAAGCCGTCCTCGGTCTTGCCAAGCTGCACCCAGTCCGGCTCATGGTCAATGGGGCGGTCACGCTTTTGCAAAAAGATAATGTCGCTGACAACATCCGTGCCAGCATTGGCGCGAAACGCATTATTCGGCAGGCGGATAGCACCCAGCAGGTCAGCACGCTCTGCCATGTGCTTGCGGGCGGTGCTGTCCTTGCTGTCCATGGTGTAGCGAGATGTGACAAAGGCAACGATACCGCCCGGACGCACTTGGTCGATGGCCTTGGCGAAAAAATAGTTGTGGATGCTAAAGCCAAGTTTGTTATACGCCTTGTCGTTGACCTTGTACTGACCAAAGGGCACGTTGCCCACAGCGAGGTCATAAAAATCACGGCGGTCGGTGGTTTCAAATCCGGCAACGGTAATGTCAGCCTGCGGGTACAGTTTTTTCGCAATGCGCCCAGTGATGCTGTCCAACTCCACGCCGTACAGCCGACTGTCCTGCAGGGTGTCCGGCAGCATTCCGAAGAAGTTGCCCACGCCCATACTAGGCTCCAGAATGTTACCGCTGCGGAAACCCATGCGCTCCACGGCATCGTAGATGCCACGGATGACGGTGGGACTGGTGTAGTGGGCGTTCAAGGTGCTGGAACGGGCGGCGGCGTACTCATCTTCGGAGAGCAGCCCTTTCAGTTCGGCATACTCTTTTGCCCAACTGTCCTTGTTGGGGTCGAAAGCATCTGCCAGACCGCCCCAGCCCACATACTGCGCCAGCACCTGCTGCTCCTCGGCGGTGGCACCCCGATGCTCCTGTTCCAACTGGAACAGGGTGCGGATGGCTTCAATGTTCCGCGCGTACTCTGCTTAGGACCTCCGATACCCAAATCATCATCCGTGATGTGGAAGTTCTCGGCAAGTTCAAGTGTGGATCGTTCCGGTTCAACTGCATCCAGAGCAGGTGATTTTGAGCCAATCGTCTGGATCACAATATCATAAGGCATACGGTTTTCTTCAGCAGGGTATATGGCAACCGTTTTTACAGTATCATCTGGCTGCGTAGTAACCTGTTCATTCTGCCGCAAGCCATCCTCGAATTGTCGTTTGTTGATAACTTCGTTATCCCACGACTGCCCCTGTGCGCTGGTGTCGATGCGAACGTCGGTTTCACCCACATAGCCAACTTTCCCCTCAATAGTTCGAGTGGGGAGTTCGACCACAACATTGTCACCGACCTTGTAATCGGGCAGGGGGGATTCCATCATATCCTGCTCCTCGTACAACTCCCGGACAAGCGCCAGCGGTTCCTCCCGGAAAACTGGTATCCGCATTTCTGCCAGTGCCACATCTTGCAGGATCACGTTGCCCTTATCGAAGTTGACCGTATCCACCCGGAAGGAACGCCCCTCCATGTGGACGATAGCACTCAGCGGAAGATAATCTTCCCGGCGCAGATACTTGGTTTGGTAATGTGTGCCGTCCTCATTCAGCCCGGCAAGGTAGACGTTCTCGCCGCACTGCCACAGCTGCTTGGCACGGTACACCCACTGGTCGCGGGGAAAGCCTGTGACCGGAACGGTGCCCAGTGCTGTTTCTTTTTCCAGAAGTTTGCCGCCCAGAAGTTCGCAGACTTTTTGTGCATCATCTGCGTAAAACTCAAACTGCCCGTTCTGCTCAAAGCCTACCAGCGCATCCGGGTGCTGCTCCTTCAGGGCGTTGTACTCAGTGGCGGCATCCAGCGGCAGCAGTGCCGGGCGTTCCTCCGCCTTGCTGTGGTAATGCTCCAGTTCCTCGTCCGTGACGCTGACCAGTTCGGAGAAATCCAGAGCCTCCAACTCGGTCTCTGTCAGGTCCTCCAGACTTTCGTACTGCCGCTCGTCGATCAGCACCTCGCCCAGATACCGCTCCACACGGTATCCCACCAAATCCACATTAACCTGAATGGGGATTTCCTCATCGGTGGCGTTGGTGTAGGCAATGCCGATCTTGGTCAGGTCGGAGAAGTCTGGCTCGGAGTCGTATTCTTCCTGACAGAAATCCCGGATCAGGTTTTTGGCATGGGTCAAGGTAGCATCTGGCTCTACGGTGATGGGCACAGGGGGCGTGTAATGCTCCTTCTCCTTTTCCGTCAGGTAGCGGTCGGACTGGATCATCAAGTCGATATACTGTTCCACCTGTGCCCATTTCAGGATGGTTTTCTGGTGGTCAGGGTAACGCTCGAATTCCAGTCCCTTCCAGTCGTGGTTGACAAACCCTCTGCTGCCATCCAGATAATCGTGGGAGTGCCCACCGATTCCGTACTCCTTTGCCAGTGCCTTGGCACGGAGATTGCGGTCAGGCTGGGTCTGGTACAGTGCCATAATGCGCTGCTTACCGCCCATAAATCCCGAACCATGCTTACGCAGCTCGTTCTCAACTTCAGCCTGCGACAAAACAAAAGCGGAGGGCGTTTTTTCGCTCTCCGCTTGGTCGATCTTTTTCGATTTGCTGGGCTTCCGTAGGGATGTTCGCATCCAGAAAACTTAGCTGTAGATCAGCTCCGTCAGCACCAGTTCCTCTGCCTGTGCCCGCAGGCTGTTCATGTGCTGCACCCATGCCATCTGATTCTGCTCCTTGTCCGGGGCCGGGTTCTGTTTCAGAAGCTGCGCCATGGTCTGCTGCATCCGGCTCTCTGCCGTCTGCTCCACCTCCATCAGGTGCGGGTACAGGCTCCCGTTCAGGAGCATCGTGTGGTACAGCACCGGGCGATGCTTCATCAGGTAAGTCCGGCGCAGTCTGCCGTATTTGCCCAGTGCTTTCTCCTGCTGAGGCAGGGTCAGGTTCGGGAGCTGGTAGTCCCCGACGGTCGAGTAGGTCACGTTCCTGCTGTTCATATTCATACTGGCTCCTTTCTACATTGCGGCGGCGGATTGTCGTTTTTACGGTTCGCTCGATGTTACGCAGCACCTCCCGGCTCATGTCGCTGACGGCTGCGCCGAGGGCGTAAACACTGTCTGGGGTGGAAAACTCGTGGATGGCTCGGAAGTCGTCCTTGTCGAACCACCCGGCAGGCTCAATTCCGCAGCGTTCCAGCAGCGTGTAGGTGACGCTGATTGCAGCAGCGCTTTTGAACTGCATCTCCACCCCGGCTTCATCATAATCCATCAGCAGCGAGCCGTCAACGATGGCACGGATGTCCTCGCCGTTGTTGTCCCAGTAATCCGCCACCAGTTTCCCTGCAATGTCCGCAAGCTGCTGGCTGACACGCTCTCCGCTGATGCCGTAGGTGGCGGCGAGCATTTCCGAAACCGGCTGCACCAAATCGGGACCGAGCTGCCACACCTCCGGGTCACGGGAATTGCGGCGAACCCCGGTATCGCTTACGTCAAAGACGTAGTGCAGTCGGGGAAATCCGCTGGATTCATCCAGCAAGGCGATGCCCTTAGAGCCACGCCTGACATAGCGGTTCATCCGGTTGCGCCAAATGTCAAATTCGGCGCAGGCGGTGGCATCGGGTCGCTGAGCGTAGATCATCAACTGGTCTGCAAAGGGGTACTTGTACAACCGGGATGCTGTGGTCAGGTAGTCCGTCCAGCTTTCCCAGTATCGTGTCAGAGCCGTTTGCCGTGCGCCGGGCAAGGGCGAGATATTCCTCGGTTTTGCTTGGCATTTTGGCCTCCTTCTTCAGATTTTAGGGTATAAAAATAGCGGGCAACCGTTTTGTGGTTGCCCGCTGGAAAGTGTATTGAGATAAGATTATTTGCTATTGTCCTTTATGTACTTCATAACGCAGCACCCCATCACGATGACGGGAAGCACGGTTCGTAAACCGAGGTCGCCGACCCGCACATTTACATCAATCACAAGCCCTGCAAACCATGCCGCTAAAGTGAAAACAGTTGCCCATCCGTAACTCATAGAACTGTACTCCTTCATATGTGAATATTCAAAACTCTCTTCTCAGCTTCAGCTTTCATAGCTGCCCGCAAGGAACTTACATTTATTCGACTCGAATGTTTACCGGATTCAGTGTAAGGTTGCCTCCGCCCGCCACCTTATACCATTTGCCCCTTTCGAGTTTGATTCTTTCCGTTACGCCCTGTGTAATATATCCGATTCTGTATTTTTCTCCAGTCTCTACATCGGTAAAGACCACCGCAGTATCACAATCACCGCTCACTTTTACAGTTCCCCAAAGTGGCTGTATTTGTTCTGTCTTTATGGTGCCTTCATCGTTTGAAAGGGTGAAAGTATGGCTTCTCTGAATATTGATATAAATCGCCACCAGAAAAACCGTTGCCAGACATAAAGCAAACCTTCTCGTTTTCATCGAAACACCTCCTGTAAATTCGGTTTTATCGAATCATATCACATAAGCGGACTCTTCAAACTTACAGTTCGGTTTCCACTGCAAGCTGCTCCTGCTTCTCTTTTTCGTCAGCGATTTGGACATCAACTTCTTCGCGCATCTTTTTCAGAAGTGCAAGGACTCGCTTGATTTGACCCTTGGTGTTTTCCACTCTGCTCTGTGCCTGATTGATGTGATCCAGAACTGCCCAGTCTGCAAAGAGGCCATCAAAGAAGAAATCTGCAAATTTCAGAAAGCTGTCTACTGTAACCTGAAGGTCTGCGGTGATTTCAACATCGGCAAGCTCAGTTTTGAACCGCCGCAGTTCCACTTGGAGCTGTTCGATTTGTTTCTGCGCATCGTCCAGTTCCTCATACTTGGCAAGATCGGCCATCAAACCGCCGCCCATTACGTCCCATGTACTCCAGCCCTCGGCATTGTGGAGGGTTTCGAGAACTTCGTTGACCGTATGCAAGGCAGTCTTTCCTGCGTTGATAGCTTCCAGCAGCTCCCGCTTTTGGAACTTTCAGTGCGGCAATGCGGCTTTCGCTTTCCGCAATCTGCTGTGCGGCAGGGTGGGCAGAGGCTTTGATGCTTTTGATTTTTTCGGAAAGAGCAGCTTGATACTGACTTTCGCAATCGGACAGCCGTGCCAACCTATTTTGAATTTGTGTTAAATCAGCATCAACGGAAGAAAGATCATGGAAAGCAGCATCGTACTTGACGCGGGCTGCATAGGCTTCCTGCCGTTCTTGTCCAGCTTTTCATCCATTTTTCCAATGACTTGATAGAAAAATGCGGCAAGGCTGTGTCCCTCCAGACGGTCCACGTCAGCCTGCTCTGCCAGCTTGGATTTTTCCAGCTTTTTCAGACAATCAGCAAGCGTATCTCTCTGGGCGGTCAGTTCTTTCTGTTTTGCTTTGCAGCTTTTCTTTTCTGCGACCTGCTGCCAAAGCTCTTTCAACGTAGAATCACTCATATGGAATGTCCTTTCCCGGCATTACGTTTCTTCGTTCAGAAGCTGGTTCAAAAAATGCTGCCGATTATTTACAAATGTTTTGGTGATAACGTAGCTGTCTGTATCTTCATACTGACAAGGATGAATCGTGCCATTGTCGAAGCTAAAAATCTCAGCATCAGGCATTCCGAGGAGAATGGGTGAATGTGATACGATAATGAATTGCGCCCCTTCTTGGGCACACCGATAAATGTTGATCAGTAACGTGAGCTGCCGCTGCGGGGATAAAGCGGCTTCCGGCTCGTCAAAAATATAGACTCCATCTGCACCCATGTAGTCCTGCGCAATGGCGAGGAAACTTTCACCGTGTGATTTTTGGTGATAGCCTTTGGAGGGATGATCGTCATCGGAATAGTCGATTTCCTTGGTGGCTACATTATAGAAACTCTCTGCTCGGAGAAAATACCCGAACTTTGGTCTGCGATACCCCTTGGAAATCGTCATAGCCTCACATAGTTCCGAATGGGAGTTGTATGTGGAAAATGAATAATTCTTCGTTCCACCCTCTGCGTTGAAGCCGTAAGCAACAGCGATTGCTTCCAGAAGCGTAGATTTTCCGCTTCCATTTTCGCCAACAAAGAACGTAATGGGCTTATGGAATGTAAAAGTGTCGATTCCACTGATGGCAGGAATCTGACGAACATAATTGTATGGGCGAACTCTGTTCCAGTCGATGGTCAGCCCTTGGATAAACAAATCGTTCATACAGCACTCCATACTATATAATGTAAGAGAACACTTAGCTCCGCTCAAACCCAAGATAGCGGGTGCCCTGAAAACTCAGCTTTCCGATGTCGCCCTGCACGAGCAGACCATAATCGCTTCCGTCCACTTCAAATTCCATCCGGTCGCCGCTCTCCACCTGAAAAGTCACATAGTACGATGTAAATGTGCTAGTGTCGTATCCGTGCGCACCGGACATATCTCCGGCATTGGCACTGCTGGAATGCGAAACATCGGTGCGCTTTGCTACCACTGTTGCCGGAACGGTAAGCCGCGGCGAGTGGTTGTTTTTGTTCCATGTGCGGAGATTTGAAATTAGAGCAAAGAAAAACATTCCAATAAAAAGCAGGAACAGGATTGGGAAAATGAAGCTGAATATAGCGTCAAACCATCCAAAAAACATTTTACTCCTCCAAAATTTCTTCCAGCAGGTCCTTTACATCGTCCAGAAAAGATTCTTCTCCGAGGGTGTTCACCTTGAAGAACACCGCTTGACTGCCGCCCGCTGTAATTGCAGACAGCCGAATCGGGCTATCTCCATTCTGGAACATGGTCAGTGTCAGACTCAGGCGGTTACCGCCCATCACGCTGTACCGTTCAAAGACGCGGACGCTGCACCGGGCATCGCCCTCTTTGAAATCACTGCCTGCCTCTAAATCTGCCGACCAACTGCTGTCCGGGATTTCTTGTTCCAGCTTCCGAAGCAGCTTGTCAAAATTCTTGTTTCGGATGGTCTTTTCAAAGATTGCCATAATGGTTCCTCCGTTCTGACAATTAAAAATCAGTCCCTTATTTTTGATACGAGCAGAGCCACAGGAAAATTGCGGAGAAATCGCTTGAAGAGAGGAATTTTGTCTAATTTGATTATAGCATATCTTTTGGAAGAACAAAATACTTTATGTACGCCGCCCGCAGGCGGCAAAAGTCAGTCCGGGGGAAATTCCAGTTCGGCAAACTCTGCATCGGTCAGCAGCTTCAGCTTTTCGATAACGCCCTCCGATAGTTCCCGTAGGGCGGTCTCGTCCGGCATCAGATAGCATTGCATCAGCCGCGTGGATAAGCCCCATCCGCCGATGCTGTCCACATAATGCACAGACACCTCGCCATTGCGTTTAAGTGCGATCACATCGCTGACCGACAGGCTGTGCCCCTCGAAATCCTGCGGGCGGGAGAGGTTGAACATCTGAAATAGTTCTTCCAAAATCTCGTTGTTCGGCACATCCTGCCACATGGCGGGCAAATCAGCATAGTAGGTGACCTCATAATGCTCCGGGTCTGGCGTTTTGCCCCGACGATGCAGTTCCCGCATGGAAGCAAATCTTTCATCGAGGATTTTTTCGTCATGCCGCAACTGCATCACCATATAAACATCGCACCCTGCGTTCAGAAACTTCTGCGGGATGTCTGTCATGGGTTCACCGTCAAAATTCTGGTTCCATTTTTGCTGCATCGTCCACCTCACAGTTCCGGTGCAGAACGTGCAGAGGATTTTGGCGCAGACGTATCACTTGCCAGTTCTGCCAGCTTTTCCAGTGTGGAAGGGCGATGGTCTGCACTCAGTTCCTCGGCTTCCGCAACTTTATCCATGACTGCATCGTAGTCCTGCAGTAGCCGCCGGCCCTTTTCCATGTGGTGTGCTTCCAGAATCTGCTCACGGGCTTCCTGAATGGTCAGTTCCGGGGCACCCAGCTGCCCGCCGTCCATCACAGAATAATCGCTGTGGTAGAGGGTGTAGTCCCATCCATCCTCACAGGACTGGATGGCAAGGTAGCCTTTGCCGCCCAGTTCCCATGCAGCCTGCTCGTCTTGTGTCTGAATTTCCGGGTAGAAGTCGGCATGGTTCCGTTCCATGATCTCGGCAAACTGGCAGATGTGGAACACATTGCCCAGACCGCCCATGTCAAAGTGATAATCATCCAGATGTTCCAGCCGTGCCGTAAAGCTACGCCCATCCGGGTAATCCACCTGTACAACTCCACCATCGGGAATACGGTAGAGGTCGTCATAGTGGCTGTTGATAAGACGAATATCCTTCGGCAGCGTTTCCGGCTCCCAGATGCGCCGTCTGCCGATACCCGCCTGCGGGATGTTTTCGAGGATCTTTACGCTTTCCTGTTGGATGACCTTGCGGTCATCGTCCGAAAGTTCAAACAGATACCAGTTCCGGGCGGCAGGGATGGTGTTCCGTCCATCTGGCGGCAGATTCTTTTCCGAGATCTGCCCGCTTTCCAGCGGCTCGCCAGTTACCTTGTTATAGGTGGCAAAGCCGACCCCTGCGCTGTTTTCCCGGAGATGCAGATAGTGTTCATCGTTGATAAGGTAGACCGCTTCTTTTATCTGCTCCATCAGCACCCACCTTCAAATTCCAGCGAGAACTTGCTGCGGCCATCGGGTTCGGTGCCCAGCAGTACGGTGGCGTTGTAGGTCTTGCCCTTGGCGCTCTTGCAGTCCTTCAGGCGGACACGTCCATCCCGCAGCAGCTTGTCTGCCGCATGAGCATCCAGCCGCTTGCCCAGACGCTTAAAGAACGCATTGTCCTTCCACAGTACGAAACGGCACTCCCGGTTCTCGCAGAACCAGCCCTTTTCACGCTCCACAACATTTGCACCACAGTTGGGGCAGACACCAATGATTTTATTTTTCATAAGCGCATTCGCTCCTTTCCTAGCCTCGGTGGTCGTTACCAGCGAGGAGATCATTTCTTTGATTTCAGTCATAAAAGTTTCCGGCTCCATTTCGCCACGTTCGATTTGCAGCAGTTTCGTTTCCCAATCGGCGGTCATTTCCGGAGACTGGATCTCTTCGGGCATCACGGTGATGAGGGCTTTGCCTTGTCGGTAGGCAGAAGCACCTTGGTCTTTTTGGTGCCCTTGCGTTCCAGAAAGCCCTTCTGCACCAGCTTTTCGATGGTGGCGGCTCTGGTTGCCGGGGTGCCGATGCCCTGACGCTCCACGCCCTCCGGCATACTGTCTGCACTGGCGGTCTCCATAGCGTGCAGCAGAGTGTCCTCGGTAAAATGCTTCGGCGGCGAGGTCTGTCCCTCTTTCAGCTTGCATTGAGGATGCCACACTCGTTTTCTGTCGCATTTGGCAGGGCGGTGAGTTCCTGTTTCCGGTTCAGAATATCTGCCAGCACCTTGCGTTCCACCGCTTTCCAGCCTTCCTCCAGAAACCTCCTTGCCTTTAGCGGTAAATTCCTCCCCGGCACATTCGGTGGTCAGCATGGTTTCCAGATACCGGAAGGGCTTGCTCACCGCCATCAGCGTCCGGGCGATAATGAGCTTCAGAACGTTCTGCTCGCCTTTGGGCAGTGCGTCCAGATCGGCTTGCAGCATACTGCGGGTGGGCAGGATGGCGTGGTGGTCGGTGACTTTTTCCCGGTTTACGGTGCGCCGTGTCCGGGGCACAACCTCGTCCACATCTTCCGGGGTAATGTCAAGAAAGCCTTCCAGTTCCTCGGTCAGCTCCTCCAGCATCTCCTCGTCATCATCGGTGATATAGCAGCTATCAGTTCGGGGATAAGTGGTAAGTTTCTTCTCATAAAGGCTCTGCACATAGTCCAGCGTCTGCTGTGCGCTGTATCCCAGCAGGCGGTTAGCATCCCGCTGAAGGGTAGTCAGGTCGTACAGCGACGGCGGACTCTCGGACTTTTCCTTGCGGGTGATGCGCTGGATCGTTGCTACCATCTCCTTTCGGCAGGCTTCCAGCAGGTTTTCTGCAACGGATTTTTCGAGAATACGGCGGCTGGATGCCGTGCAGCCGCTGGTCAGCTCCAGATCCACCGTGTAGAATTTTTCCGGGGTAAAGGCAGCGATAGCAGATTCCCGAACTACCGTCATGGCAAGCACCGGGGTCATAACACGCCCCACCGCCAGCGGTTGACCGTACAGACACGAAAAAAGCCGGGACGCATTGATGCCGACCATCCAGTCGGCACGTTCCCGGCAAAGTGCTGCATTGTACAGCGCATCGTATTCAGTTGACGGTTTGAGATGGGCAAAGCCCTCTCGGATGGCGTTTTCCTCCATGCTGGACAGCCACAGGCGGGAAAAGGGCTTTTTGCAGCCCGCTTGCTGGTAGACAAGGCGGAAGATCAGTTCGCCCTCACGCCCTGCGTCTGTAGGATAGTTCTCGGAGGTGACTTTTCTGACTTTGTTACTCGATGGCATCCAATGGGCCGATAAAGCGGTAGAAAATCTGGATTTTCTGGACGTATTCGCCATCGACCTTTTCCGCTTTGGATACCAGAATCTTGTCAATCAGCTGATGCAGAATCTTATAGTTCAGTTCGGTGATGCCAGCGTACTTGCTGACTTCATCAATAAAATCCTGAATCTTGTCCAGCTGATCGTGTTCAGCACGGCCTTCCCGCTCGTACTGCTCAATCTTCTCGGTCAGTTCAGCCTGTTCTTTGTCGTAGCGATCTGCAAGCATTTGAAAACGTTTCTCCGGGAGAAGTCCCTTTGATACGTCCTCATAAAGTTTTTTGCATACAGGTCTTCGATTTCTGCGATTCGTGCTTTACACTGCTTCAAATCCCGTTTGTGCTGCGCCCGGGCAGAGGACACGGAGGTGCATCTGATTTGCAATCTTCTTCACAAGGGCTTCCCGATTGCTCACAGCGGCCTTTGCGTGTGCCTGAATGTCCGCAAAGACAGCTTCATGCAGAACACGTGCTTCCAAATTATGAGAGTCACAGGCTTTCGCACCATATTTCCGATAAGTGCTGCAACAATAAAATGTCTGATCCAGAACACTGTTACGTTTGCGCCTGTGCTCGACCTTGACTAACATCGTTCTGCCGCAGTCTGCACAGCGGACGATGCCCTTGAAGATATTGTCGTAGTCGGTCTTATCACACATAAAACAACCGGAACGGCTGTAAAGGATTCGCTGCACGTTTTCCCAGCGGTCTTGTGGGATGATTGCTTCATGTGTATTCGGAACGATAGCGCGTTCTTCAAACGGAATATAACGCCGCTTTTTGGATTTCATGGACACGGTGGGCTTGGCTTCGTAGATG
>VOFB01001945.1_pt1 | contig 81694 bp, 102 predicted proteins | sample 5384141 | NCBI WGS metagenome assembly VOFB01 (sample SAMN12384721, study PRJNA508395) | human gut metagenome | isolation source: healthy gut A | host: Homo sapiens | reverse complement strand
TGCAGAGAAAAGAGCAAAATAGTATAATAAACGAAATAAAAATCTGTGACAGGCGTAGATTTACAAGACATAGGATAGAACGGAGAAAAGCATGAGTGTATTTCAGGTAGAATTAAAGAAGGTAGTCGATGACAGTTATGAAATCGAGATTGGCTACCAGCTTGAGAACCGGTTAATAGAAGATTTAAAAAACGGTCTGGTTGGAAAGATTAAGAAATTTGCAGTAATTACAGACAGTACCGTAAAGGAACTTTACGCAGACCACATTGTGGAGTTGCTGCAGGAATCCGGATATCAGGCAAAGGAATTTGTCTTTGCGGCAGGAGAGACCAGCAAGACCAGAAAGACAAAGGAAGAAGTAGAGGATGCCATGTTAGAGGCAGGTTTCCGGAGAGACTGCTGCATCATCGCCGTTGGTGGTGGTGTGGTAACCGATTTGTCTGGATTTCTGGCAGGAACCTATGGCAGAGGAGTGCCATTCATTAACTATGCTACGACACTTTTGGCGGCGGCAGATGCATCTGTTGGTGGAAAAACCGCAGTAGACACACCACTGGCAACGAATCTGATTGGACTTTTTAACCAGCCGGAGAAAGTATATCTTGACATTGCAGCATGGAAAACACTGCCACAGCGACAGTTATCCAGTGGTATGGCAGAGACAATCAAACATGCCTGCATGGCAGATAAGGAAATGTTTGAATTCCTGGAAAAACATATGGAAGATATTTTTGCGGGAGACAGAGAAGCCTGTGAATACATCGCAAAGAAGAACTGCCAGATTAAATATGCTGTGGTAATGAAGGATGAAAAGGAGCAGGGCTTAAGAGAAATCTTGAATCTAGGACATACAGTAGGACGTGCCATTGAGACAGTCAGTGACTATAGACTGCTTCATGGAGAAGCACTTTCCATTGGAATGGTAGCTATGACAGAACTGGCACACCGACTTGGTTACATGACAGAAGAAGAAAAAACAGCAGTAAAGAATCTGTTAGAGAAAGCGAAGCTGCCGGTAGAGATTCCGGAATACATTGACCGGGAAGCCCTGGTTAAGAAATTATATACGGATAAGAAAGTCCGGGACGGAAAACTCCGTTTCGTTGTAGAGAAAGGAATCGGTGGAATCGTAGAGTTTGAGGAAGGCGTATTTGCTACACCGGTGGAAGAAGCCGTTGCAAGAGATATCATTATGAAAATGAAATAGTGAGCGATGAAAGTTAATGATAAGCTGATTGGCTTATCAATAATTATCATATAATGAGCGCAAAAGAAACATCCCTGTCAGATTGACAGGGGTGTTTTTTATGGCAGTGGTCTGGTGCTTTCTCCCTGGATGATAACAGGAAGCGTTGTATAACTTTGGATGAGAAGTTCCGGGTTCTGAAGCTTACGGATCATCATGGAGCCTGCCTGCACACCGGTATCATAGACATTGATGTCTACAATGGTAAGCTGTGGGTCGATGATGCTGGAATATGGGTAGACGTCAAAGGTAAGTATGGCAATGTCATCCGGGATGGAAAGCTGCCGGTCTTTGACTGCCTGGATGACACCTAATGCGAGGGTGTTATTTTCACATACAATAGCGCGAGGCGGTACAGGCTGTGTCAGCATATCAGAAGTAACAGAATAAGCGTGCTGGCAGCTGGAATCGGTATTTCCGATACGGGCAGCCGGAATGTGAAAGCCTCTGTCTAACATGCCTGCCATAAATCCTTTTTGACGCTGGGCAGAAATATAATCGGTTTTGCGCTCTCCGATAAAGGCGACGTCTGTATAACCACAGGCTATCATGTGGGCAGCGGCATATTCACCGGCAAGGGCGTGGTTGGTATCTACCCAGCATAAGCGGCTTTCAAAACTCGGATGCCCAATGATAATGTGTGGAAAGCCTGCATCCAGAATAAGATTTGCAATTTCTTTATTAATGGCAGAGCCGTGGATGATAAGACCATCGGAGGAACCGCTTGTGATAACTTCGCTGACTTTTTCTCCGGGATAGCGTTCTTCAGAAGTGTTGACAAGCGTCAGGGAATAGTTGTTTTCGGACAAGGTATGGTGTACGCCGCACATAATGTCAAACATATGCGGATTCCGATAAGCAGTATCTTTCTCCAGATTGGTAAGATAGACAATATTGGAAGTAGCACCTTTTGCAAAGCTTACAGCCCGGGAGTTAGGGGTATAATGAAGCTTTTCAATTGCTGCATGAACCTTTTCCACAGTGGCTGGGGATATGGTGGTCCAGTGATTTAAAACTTTAGAAACAGTGGATTTGGAAACACCGGCTTCATTGGCAACATCATTGATGGTAACAGACATAAAATACCTCCTGAAAAAATGTATAAATTTACAAATATAGTATAGCGGTTTCCTAACAAAGTCAATCATTTTTGACAAATAGACATTGTGAACAAGGGAAAAAAGTGATAAATATAGACTTAGCAAGAGGAACCAATTGCATGAAAAAAAGAAGAATAAAGAAAACGGTTTCCTAAAGAAACCGGAAAACGGAGGTATTTTTATGAAGAAAAGGGTGTTGAGTCTGTTGCTCTGTACCGCAATGACAATCGGCGCATTATCCGGTTGTGGAAAAGATGCAGGAAAAGACGAAGGAAAGACTACAGAAGTACTTGGAAATGATGCAGAGGGTGAAATGACGGAAGTAAAAATCTGGCATGATGGGGATGAGAATATCATGCAGACCATTGCGGATTGTGCCAATGAGAAACTGGCAGAGGATAATATCAAGGTTACTTTTGAAAAGAAGAGCGGTCTGACCGACCAGCTTCAGTTATATGGAAATGATGAATCCAACGGACCGGATATGTATCTTTATGCACATGATTCATTGGGAACATTTGCAGAAATGGGAATTTTAGCTCCGATTACGGATGTTATCAGTGAGGATGTAATGGCGGATTTATTACCGATGACCGTAGAAGCAGGTAATTATAAGGATACCCAGTACCTGATGCCGGTTTATTATGAGACATTGCTCTTTATGTATAATAAGGCAAAATGGGAAGGTGATGTGCCGGAAACAACAGATGAACTGTATGATTATATGGTAGCACATACCGATGTGGATGCAGGAACTTATGCGCTGGTAAATCAGCATTCTACCGCATACAATGTGGCACCGGTGATCAATGGTTTTGGTGGATATATTATTGATAAAGATGCAAATCCTGGATTAAATACACAGGAAACCAAGGATGCTATCGCATACAATCAGAAATTTGCAGCATTGGAGGCAGATGGAGATTACAACACAGTAACTGCATTATTCAATGAAGGCCAGGCAGCAGCAATCATCGGTGGACCATGGCTGGTATCCGGAATCAAGGCAGCGGGCATTGACCTTGGTATTAAATCCTTAGCGGATTTTAAACTTCCGAATGGAAACGGACTGGCACCATATTCAGGTGTACAGAGCATTGGTGTCTTAAAATATGCAGCAGAAAATAAGAAAGAAGCAATTGCAAAAGTATTAGAGACAATTGCAAGCCCGGAAGTAGGTATTGCATTGGCGAATAAATCAAACTGTGCACCGGCAAACAGCAAAGCATATGATGACGCAGATGTTGCTGCAAATGAGATGATTATGGCAATGAAAGCAACTGCAGAAACTGCACAGCCTATGCCAAACATTCCACAGATGAGCGTTATGTGGGGACCGACAGAAGAATTTTTGGCAGCAGTCAACAAATCAGGGGAAGATATTGACACTGCAGCAGAGACTTATCAGCAGGAGGCATTGGATGCCATTGCAGATATGCAGTAAGAAGGAGTTTATTTAGAAGCAATAAAGAGGAAAATTAGGAAGAGAAGTGTGTATATGAAGAACAAACGGAAATTAACACCATGGCTTTACAGTATGCCGGCACTGATATTGATTGGAATGGTTATTGTATTCCCGATTATTTATACGGGCTATATATCACTGACCAATATGAATCTTTTTCACTGGTCAAATTATGAATTTATCGGACTATCCAACTATAGCAGGGCATTATTAAAGGCAGATTCCGGTTTTCTTGGAGCATTGTTTACAACCTTACTTTGGACCGCATTAAATATGGTGATACAGGTAGTTGTGGCATATTTTATTGCATTGGGATTTCAAAGAGAAGATTTAAAGGGAAAACGTGTATACAAGACTCTTTTGATGTTCCCGTGGGCAATGCCTGCATATGTGTCCATTCTTTTGTGGAGGGTAGGCATTTATAACACAGAGTTTGGTCTTCTGAATAAGATTCTGGTGGCACTTGGCTTTGGAAAGGTAAATTTCCTTTCCACCAATGTGCCGGCATTTCTCTCCTGCATGACCTTAAACCTGTGGATGGCATTGCCGTTTATGATTATGATGATAGACGGTGCACTGTCCAGCATTGACCGCAGCTATTATGAAAGCGCAGAACTGGATGGAGCAGGTTTCTGGTCAAAGAACATCCATATTACCGTTCCGGCAATGAAAGGAATTATTGCACCGGCGGTTATTATGACGACATTTACCACATTTAAGCAGTTTGATATCGTATATCTTCTTACGATGCAGAAGGGAGCATATTCAGGGGCAACCTTACAGACCGTAATTACCTATGCACAGCAGAATGCGTTTGTTTCAAATAACTATGGGCTGTCCTCTGCGGTATCCATGATTATCTTTTTCCTCATCATGGTATTTTCGCTGTTTACCAATCGAGGGGTAAAGGAGGAAAATTATGACTAAGAAAAAGAGAAAACAGATTTTACAGCTTAGCGGATTACATATTTTTTATATTATACTGTGTCTGCTGGCACTGGTACCGATTTTATATGCGTTGAATCTTTCCTTTGAAAGGGGAAGTGGAGCATTGTCCTCCGGATTATCTTTGTTTCCAAAGGAATTTACACTGGATAATTATAAAAATATACTGACGCAGAAGCCGTTTTTGCGGTGGTTTTATAACTCTGCCGTATTAAGCTTCTTTACAATGGTCATTGCTATCGGATTTGCCATGGTGTCATCTTATGCATTTTCAAGATACCGTTTTAAGGGAAGAAATGGCATTTTAAAATTACTGCTTCTCTTAAATGCATTCCCGCAGATTCTGTCCATGTTTGCATTATTCCGTCTTTTAAAACAGATGAATATGCTGGATACGAAACTGGGACTGGTGATTATTTATGCGGGAAGCATGTGCATTTTCTCTATCTGGAATATGAAGGGGTATTTTGATACCATTCCGATAGAAATTGAAGAAGCATCGAAAATTGACGGTGCATCGGATTTCCAGCTGCTGTGGAAGGTAGTAATGCCGCTGGCTCGTCCGGCAATCATTGTAACTTCTGTGATGGTACTTATTTTTGTATGGAATGAATATCTGTTTTCCACAACATTTCTACTGAATGAAAACAGTTATACACTGGCAGGTGGATTATATCAGTTACAGTCCAACGATTACACCAGAAGCTGGGGAATGTTCTCCGCAGCCGCTATCCTGGTATCTGTTCCGGTGCTGATTATTTTCTTCTGTATACAAAAGTATATGGTATCCGGTCTTACTGCAGGTGGTGTGAAAGGATAGAAATAAAATGGAAAAAGAAGCAATTTTGCATATTCCACTGTCACAATTTGCTTTTGCAGAAAAAGAAGACCGGCTGGTAATAAGAATCCGTTGTAAAAAGGGCGATTTAAAACGGTGCGTACTGCTTTGGGGAGACCGGGTGGCAATGGAAGAGCCACTTCCGGTGAAACAAAGTGAAATGGAACATGTGGCATCCGATATGCTTTATGATTATTATGAAGTTAAGATTACGTCTCCATATACCAGGGTATGCTATTATTTCCGGTTAGAGGACGATACAGAAAGCCTTTATTATTATGGAAGAGGATTTGCAGAGAAACTGTCCTGTGGCAGGGCAGAATATTTCCAGTTTCCATATATTAGAAGAGAGGATATTTTAGATATCCCGGAGTGGGCAGAAGACATTGTTATGTATCATATTTTCCCGGACAGTTTTGCAAATGACAGACGGGAACTGACGGAAAAAGCGACAAGGCATATGCTTTTGCCGGATGAAAAAAGCGACAGCAATGGAAAAATTTTACCGGACCGGATTTGTAAGAATCATCTGGGTGGTACACTGAAAGGAATTTGTGAAAACCTTGACTATATCGAAAAGCTTGGAATTAACTGCATTTATCTGAATCCGATTTTTGAAGCAGCGTCTTATCATAAATATGATACCATTGACTATTTTGAAATCGACCCCTGTCTTGGAAATAAAGTGGATTTAAAAGAACTGGTGCAGCAGTGCCACAAGAGAGGAATCCGTGTTATTTTAGATGGTGTATTTAATCATTGTGGAGCAGATTTCTTTGCATTCCGGGATGTGCGGCAGAAGGGAAAAGCATCAAGATATTATAACTGGTTTTATTATCTGCCGGAAACGATACAGTACGCTGATCCGCCGGATTATGAGGCGTTTGCCTATGTAAAGGAAATGCCAAAGCTTAATACCGGAAATCCTGAAGTGGTGGAGTACCTTTGCAATGTTGGAACTTACTGGATTCGGGAAGCAGACATTGACGGCTGGCGCTTGGATGTGGCAAATGAAATCAATCATGAATTCTGGAGAACCTTCCGTCATGCGGTGAGAGCGGTAAAAGAGGATATATTTCTAATAGGCGAAATCTGGGAAGAAGCAGGCATCTGGCTTCAGGGAGACCAGTTTGATTCTACGATGAATTATACTTTTTCTTATCTGTGCCGGGATTTTTTTGGAAAGGGAGAACTTTCGGTCAGTGAATTTGATGCCCAGATGCAGCAGATGATTTACCGCTACCCATGGCAGGTGAGCCTGGCACAGATGAATTTTCTGGATTCCCATGATATTCCGAGATTTTTAAGCTATTGCAATGGAAATAGAAAGAGAATGGAGCTGGCATTTTTCTATCTCTTTATGGGAGTGGGCGTGCCATCGGTATTTTATGGGGATGAGGTATATATTGATGGTACGGAAGAATCAGAATACAGGGCAGCCATGGACTGGCAGAGAGCATCCGGACAATCAGATGAAACTGAACCACAGTCTTTATTGCCGTATCAGGATAATTTAATCGGAAAATTCAAGGAGTGGATAGCACTTCGGAGAGAGCATCCGGCATTACGCAGGGGAAATTATCGCACCATCTATTGTAATGATGTTACCGGTGTTTATACATTTTCCCGCTGCTATGAAGAAGACCGGGTGCTGGTAGTGCTGAATACAGGCCCTGACAAAGTGGAACTTACTTCGGCAGAAATACAGGAGCTGCAGGAAAAAAATATAGAACTGTCTCCTTATGAAGGAAGACTTGTGGCATTCTGAAAAAGACAAGTGACATTACAAAATACTTGTGTTATACTTGGAAAAACAAAGTGATGCAGGGAGGGTGTTTACTATGGTTGTTTTAATTGGAATTATTATATTTGCAGCTGTTATTGGATTTTATGCCTGCTTCGGACGTAGAATCAATGAAAATATTGGCTCTGGATTCGGAAAAGAGTATATGAAAGACAAATGGGGAATGGACGAATAATGAAAGAATGCCGGATGGTTTACCATCCGGCATTTATATATGTCATATACATTCTTTCCTTCGGAAGGATGATATGAAATCAGACTTTCTTGATGCTGCTGCGACGTTTTGCTTTCTCCTCGTAGAGGATTGCATCAGAGTGCTTGAGAATGTCTGTTAAGTCCATCTGCGGATTACAGTAGAAGTCGTAGATGCCGACAGAGATTTCTACATAGAAAGGTTTATCACATACGGCATTAAAAGCATCGCTCTCTGCTTTCAGATTCTTTAAAAGCTGTTCTTTGAAATCCGGTATATCTGTTAAGATGAAGGATACAAATTCATCTCCACCGAGTCTTGCAGTAATGGCATCCTTTGGCAGGCATTTTCGCAACCGCTCGGATACTGTGCGTAACGCAAAATCCCCGGCAAGATGGGAGAAGCAGTCGTTGATTTCCTTTAAGTGATCTAAGTCACCAAAAAGAAGATAAGCTTTTTTGCCGGAATTGGATTCAATTGCATGGGATGCCCGTTCCATAAATCCACGGCGGTTCAAAAGCTGGCTTAAATCGTCATATTCAGAGATATAACTTAAGATGCTGTTCTGCTCCTGAATGACTTTCATGGAATCCTGTAATTCTTTCTGAATCTGGCGTTCGCTGGCATTTAACTGGATAAAATGCAGGAGTGCACCAATCTGGAGGCTGCAAATCTGCATAAAGGAAATATCTTTCTGTTCCACTTCGCAAAGCAGCAGACCGAACTGTTCATCTCCGGAAAAGAGGATAAATGATGTGTAGCAGTGGCTGTGTTCCTTTGGAAGAAAACTGGAAAATCCATTGGCAGTCGTTACTTTTGGACGTTTGCCCGGTTCATGGTAGACTGATTTTTCATCATGGTAATATGCTGCCAGATAGATTTCGTCCGGATACTCTGCAAGCTCATTTTCCTGATGAATGACCGGTTTGTCAAAGAAGAAAAAGAAGGAACTTTTGACATTCATCAGATGCAGCCGCTCCATGATATGTGTAATCGTTTCTTTGAAATTGGCACCGGAGTTAATCAAATCTCTTGTAAAGGAAGGTACAAACCAGGCTTTCCGGTTAGAATCCATGATTTCTTTTTCCAGCTGGAAGACATCCGCAGAATGAACGTATTGCTGGGTAAAGGATAAAATGCCGGAAAGCTGTGTCTGCAGCAGTTCTTCCTCCGAGAAGTTAATCAGTGTACGGAGTAATGAAGTAAGTTGCTCTAGGAGCATTTCTCCGGAAATATGGGGATATGCAGTAAGCTTTCTCAGATAACGAATCAGAGGCTCGTTGGAGAAGTCAGTTCCCTTCCGGATAAAGATTTCTTCATATATATTTTCAAAATATGCATGTAGAACTTCGGTATAGTAATTACGATCTTTTCCGTATGAAATGGAAGAGAATAATTCCTCAGCCATAGCATCGACCTGCTGGTGTATAAAATCGTGCAGCTGCTCCATGCTGATATGACGCAGTGTGGTAAAGCCGGTGTGCAGCTGGCAGCCGCAGGAGCTTCTCTGGTGAAAAATGGCTGACATCCGGCAGGATTGTGGCTTCTTTCCCTGACAGAGCATAAGCGCATTCTGTAATGCCTGGTAGCTGAACTGGAAGCTGCTGTGGGAAACACTGGTCAGTGGTGGCTCCATGGTTTTTGCGTGGTCAATGTCGTCAAAACCGGTAATGGCAATGTCATGTCCCACCAAAAGGTCTCTTGCAGCACAGACGCGGTATCCTGCCTTTGCCATATTATCATTTGCAAAAGCAATTGCCTCTAATTCCGGGTTGTGGTCTAGGATATATTCCACCTGCTCGGTGACAAGCTCTGAGTAGTTGCCATAGACGACCATATCATCCGTGACCGGAAGCTGATGTTCCGCCATAACATCGCGGTAGGCTTTCAGCCGTTCATTGGAGTCTTTGTTGTTAGCTGGTCCTGCTACAAAAGCAATCTTACGATAGCTATGGACATTCACAAGATGTTCGATACATTGCCGCATGCCGTTGTAGTTGTCAGCAATCAGATATGGAATGTCCGGATCGTCCGGTGTGTCCTCTAACATCAGAAATGGAATATCTTTATAATGGGAAAGAAAGTCTGCCTTTACCTGGTTACTTTTAAAAATAGAAAGAGAACCATAGGTAATAATGAGTGCATCCGGTCTGGTAAAAAAGTTGCTTCGGCATTGAAAAAGCCGTTCTTATGATTGACTTAAGTACAACATAAAACGATTAAGTAGAAAAGAAAATAAAAATATTACTGGACAAAAAATGTGATATATGCTAATATAGTTGAGCGTGTGAAAGAACTGAATAACGATGCGTGGCTCAGCTTGGTAGAGCGCTGCGTTCGGGACGCAGAGGTCGCAGGTTCAAATCCTGTCGCATCGACGAAAAAAACGAGTACACTGTTAGGTGTGCTCGTTTTTTATATGAAGATTTCTACCCAAATATTGTCTGGAATCATCCTGTCATGTTATAATGAGCGTAAGCGAGAAGAATGCATTTATGCATTTGACGAGCGGTAAATGTTTATCATGAACTGATTCTGCTCATGATATCCTAAAATGGTTGGAAAATAATACAATAAAGGAGAAGACACAATATGAGTATGGAACCGGATTTTCTTACTTTGACAATCGGAAAACAGAAAAATATTGCATTGATTGCCCATGATGGAAAGAAAGCAGAACTAATCCAGTGGTGCAAAGACAATGCAGAAACTTTAAAGAAGCATTTCCTTTGTGGAACCGGAACAACGGCAAAAATGATTACAGACCAGACGGGACTGCCGGTAAAGGGCTATAACAGCGGTCCGCTGGGCGGAGACCAGCAGATTGGTGCTAAGATAGTAGAGGGAAAAGTAGATTTCGTGATTTTCTTTTCAGATCCGCTTACTGCAGCACCTCATGACCCGGATGTAAAAGCGCTGCTTCGTATTGCACAGGTATATGACATCCCGATTGCAAATAATAAGGCAACTGCAGATTTTATGATTCATTCCGAGTTGATGGATGAAGAATATAATCACAATGTGATTAATTTTAATAAGAATATCAGACAGCGGGCATCGACGATAAAGTAATGTCAGCTAAACTACGAGAAACACGCAAAGCGTGTTTCTCACATAAAAAGAAGAGGCGGTGTGAATACTCACACCGCCCCTTTTCTCTTTTAATTATTCTGGTATTATCCCTCAATGGAAATATATTTCTTTTCTTCCACAGCAGGTTTTGCTTCTTTCTTCGGAACGGTCAGAGTCAGGATACCATTTTCAAAACCGCCTTTGATGTCATCCTGAGTAACGCCATTTCCGACATAGAAACTACGCTGGTAAGAGCCATAGTAACGTTCTTTACGGATATATTTTCCATCTTTGCCTTTTTCGTCCTTGTTGTCCTGGTGTTTGGCATTGACGATGAGGTATCCGTCTTTCAGCTCAGCCTGGATATCTTCTTTCTTAAAGCCTGGAAGTTCAAATTCCAGTTCATATCTGTCGTCAAATTCCTTAACGTCAGTGTTCATGGCAGCACGGTTGTCTGCTGCAGGAGCATTGTAAGCTCCGAATGGAAATACATCATCGAATATATCATCTACAAAGTTGTTTGAAAAAATACTTGGTACTAACATAAGTCATTCCTCCTAAAATAGTCTATTGTAATTAGTAATAATGTTTCTTGTTTCTGTGAGCTTCTCTGGCTTCCTCAACAGCCTCATGGTCGGCTACATTAATTTTAGCTTTTACTTTCTTCTTTTTTAATGGATGTTTTGGATTTTTGTCTGACATGATAACATGCTTCCTTTCTTAATCTGAATCAGATACTATATAAAGTTCTGTTATCCTTCAATGGCGATGTACTTGTGGTCTTCCACAGCAGGTTTAGCTTCTTTCTTCGGAACGAAGAGTTTTAAGATACCGTGTTTAAATTCACCCTTGATATCTTCTTCGGTAACGGCATCGCCAACATAAAAGCTTCGGCTGCAGGCTCCGGAATAACGTTCCTTACGGATGTACTTGCCGGATTTCTTATCTTTATCTTCCTCATCCAAGCCTTTGGCGGCACTGATGGTCAGGTAACCATTTTCTAAGGAAGCACTTACTTCGTCTTTCTTAAATCCAGGTAAATCAATGACCAGTTCGTAACCATTGTCCTGCTCCTTTATATCTGTCTTCATCAGACGTGCGGCTCTACGACCGTAAAGTTTTTTCTCAGTCTTTTTCATATCCATGTTATCGTCCATCCATGGAAAATCCTCAAAGAAGTCATCAAATAAATTCTCTCCAAAAATACTAGGCATCAACATAAGTCATCTCTCCTTTTTTTAATAAATCTATCTATGCTTGTTTACCTTGTTTCTTTGGAACCGGGATGTTTTAGGAACCTCTTTTTGTTCCTCTCCTTTGTTCTGACTACGTTATAACACTAATTATTAGCACTGTCAAGAGGTGAGTGCTAATAAATTTGTGAAAAATTTGTGAATTGGTTGCAAATTGTGAGAAAACTAAGAGAATATAAGGGAATACGCTGTGAAAAAGAAGAGAAAATAAGTGAATGTATTGCGGAAAAGAAAGAATATTGCAGGAACTATGAGACTGTGTTATGATTTTTATAACTTTGCGTTATGGAAATTATGAGTTTAGGAGAAGAAAAACAAAATGAAGACACAGAATGAGAAAAGAAGTACATTTTCGGGGAAGATAGGGTTTGTATTATCAGCAGCAGGCGCTTCTGTGGGACTGGGAAACATATGGAGATTCCCATATCTTGCAGCAAAGTATGGAGGAGGAATCTTTCTGCTGATTTATATTATACTTGCACTGACTTTTGGATATACGATGATTATGGCGGAGACTTCTATCGGAAGAATGACGAAGAAGAGCCCGGTGGGAGCATATCATACCTTTGGAAAATCCCGCTGGCTCTCTTTCGGTGGCTGGATAAATGCGATTATTCCGGTTTTAATCGTGCCATATTATTCTGTAATTGGCGGCTGGGTAATGAAATATCTAGTGGAATATATCAGGGGAAATGGCAGTAAGCTTGCATCGGATGGATATTTTTCCGATTTCATTTCCAGCGGGCTTTCCACAGAAATCTGCTTTGCTTTTTTTGCAGTATTTACGCTGGGGATTATCTTTGCCGGAGTCCGGAATGGTATTGAGCGGGTATCCAGATTTATGATGCCGGTGCTGGTTGTTCTTTCTATATTAATAACGGTTTATTCCGTAAGTAGACCGGGAGCATTAAAAGGAGTTAAATATTTTCTGATTCCGAATTTTGAAAATTTTTCCTGGATGACGGTGGTAGCAGCCATGGGACAGATGTTTTATTCCCTGTCCATTGCCATGGGAATTCTCATTACTTTTGGTTCTTATATGAAGAAGGAAGTTTCTATTGAAGAGTCCACGAAGAATGTGGAAATCTTCGACACAGCGATTGCCATGATGGCAGGGCTGATGATTATTCCGGCAGTCTTTGCATTTTCCAGTGGAAATCCGGAAACCCTGCAGGCGGGTCCATCATTGATGTTTATTACGATTCCAAAAGTATTTGACAGCATGGGACTTGGAACCGGAGTCGGAATTTTATTTTTTGTACTGGTGCTGTTTGCAGCAATCACAAGTTCTATTGCATTAACGGAAAGTGCAGTATCGACTTTCGAAGATGAACTGGGCTGGGAAAGACGGAAAGCAACGGTAATTGTCGGTATTGTAATGCTTCTTTTGGGAAGTCTTTCTACACTGGGATATGGACCATTGGCGAATGTAAAAATTATCGGAATGCAGATTCTTGATTTCTTTGATTTCCTGACGAACTCCGTGATGATGCCGATTGCGGCTATTGCAACCTGCCTTCTGGTATCAAGAGTGGTGGGAGTGCAGCGGATTGAAGAAGAAGTAACCCGGGGCGGCAGCCCGTTCCGCAGGAAAAAGATATTTACAGTGATGATGAAATACCTCTGTCCGATCTTTGCAGCGATTATTTTAATCAGTTCCATAGCAAATGCTTTCGGATGGATTCAGATGTAGTTGATAGAAAAAAGGAGCGTCCCTTCTGATTTAGAAGAGACGCTCTTTCTGTAGATTTTAGAACTTAAATTATGAATTTGCCATATTCTTAACGGCATTCAATGCCTTCTGGACTGGTGGCAGACAGATAATGATTAATGTAATAAGTGCTTCTGCACCAAGGTATGCACCGTTGTAAGCAAGGGAGTATACCACTGCATTCGGGAATTCTTCCGGAGCATACATGCCGAAGAAAATCCAGCCGGAAAGGAATGCGAAGAAGTATCGACCTAATACACCAGCGATATAACCTTTGATAAGTCCATGTTTGGATTTACTGAAAAGTCCGGAAAGGCCTAATGCACCAAAGGCGAAGAGGTAGTCCACTAACATCTGTGGAACACTGATGATGTAAGGGTCAACGACTAACTGCAGAATTCCGTAAGCAAAAGCTGCGGTTAAGCCGGCACCCAGACCATACCAGTAACCAATCAGAACGATGAATAACATACTCAGTAAAGTAACGGAACCGCCCATTGGCATATCGAAAAGTTTAATCATGGAAGTTACCATGGCAAGGGCAATTGCCATAGCTGAAAATGCAAGCTGCTTTGCACTGAATTTCTTCTTTCCACCGAAGATAGCACAGCCAATCAGAAGAATGGCAATCATGATGATAACGAGGGCTGTAAAACCAGCGGTGGTAAGCTGGTAAGAAGAGCCGTCGTATGTTGCAAAAAATGACATAAAAAATCCTCCTTAAAGATGATACTCTGCCAGGAGGTTGAACTATGTGCTTCCTTACGCCGGTATTATCCGGTTCAAGTAATAAGGGTCAACGCAGATGCGTTTCTCAGCCAAAGGCGCCCCTAGCAAAGTGATGTTTTGTTTTCAGTTTGTAATGGTAACAGTGGTAGTATAAAATGTCAAGTGTTAATTTTCTGAAAAAGATTTTCTAAAAAATGAAAAAATCCGCTGGAAAATATAAAGAAAAAGTAACTTCCGGACGATAAAAGGTTTAGAAGTGTCTTTTCCTGCGCTTTTTTAGAAAAAAGGGTTACTCTTGAATCTGAAAAGCAAAAGGAATATAGTAAAGATAAAAAGATGAGGAAACAACAAGCAACAAGGAGAGGTTCTATGCGTAAGTACAAGGATGTTGGAAAAAGAATACTGGTATTAGTTTTAAGTGTTTGTATGATTGCGGGCGTTCTTCCGGCAATACCGGCAGAGGCGGCGGATGCATTTCCGAGCAATGGAAGCATTACATTAGGAGCGGATGCAAATGGTGCAACTGCAACCGGAAATGATACCTATACTTATACCGGACAGGAGGTTAAGCCGGCAGTTACGGTCCAGATTGATGGAGAAACTTTGAAAGAAAAAGAGGATTACTCCGTTTATTACCGTAATAATACCAGCGCAGGAACAGCATATATTGATATCGTTGGTATCGGAGACAGCCACAGATGGCAGACCACCAAGAGCTTTACGATTGCACAGCAGAAGTTAAGCTATATCGGTGTTAATTATAAAGGGGTGGAAGGAACCGGTGAAGACGGATATGTATATTATACAGGAAGTGATGTATTACCGACGATTACAGGGGTGTATGGTATCATAAGCGGTACTTCTACCATGGTAAACCTTTCAGCAGATGATTATAACGTAGAATATACATCCGGAAGCAATACCACAGTAGGAACACATTCCTTTAAAATTGTATTAAAGAGCAGCAGTAACTATACATTTTCCGGAACAATTACAGAGAACCGTTACAATATTTACTATAATATTGGAGCGGATTCTGTAACTGTTTCCAATGGACTGAGCGATTCTACTTATACCGGAACTGCACAGAGACCGGAATTTACACTGGTAGACAGTCAGAATTCCGCAGGAATTCAGGCGTCTGACTATACCACAAGCTGGGCAGATAATACCAATGCCGGAACAGCGAAGATGACAGTAACAGCGAATTCTTCTTCTCTGTACCGGGGCAGCAAGACCTTTAATTTCCTGATTGGCAAGGCAGATTTAAGTGCAGCAGGCATCAGTGTTTCCTTAAAGAGTGATAAATATTATTATGTAAAGAATAGTAAACCGGATATGACCAATGAGGTAGTAGTGAAGTTGAATGGCGTGGAGATTCCTGCTGGCAACTACAACGTGGCATACCGAAATGAAACTACTGCAGGACAGACCGGAACCAATAACCTGATTATTACCGGAACCGGAAATTTAACCGGAAACGCATTTATCAACTTTGAGATCTATGACAAGCTTGGTAAAGCAGTATTAGATAAAAATGAACTGGAATACAATGGCAAGAAAAATGTGCCAAACATTACCGTCTCCAATACATCCGGTGATGTTATCAGTGATTCCAGATATAAGATTACTTATTATAAAGATGCGGAGTATACCAAGACTGTATCTGAACCGACCTCTATTGGAAGATATTATGTGAAGGTAACCGGACTGGATTACTACGAAGGAGACCTTGGAACCAAGGCAGAGCCGATTTATTTTGATATTGTTGCAAAATCTTTAGATAAATGTACCTTTAAGCTGGCAATCAACGGAACAGAAGCAGGTGTCATTAATAAAGATACCAGTTATTCCAGCTTTTTTGATGGTAAGAGCAAGGTATTATCCCTGACAGCAACCGATGATGAGGGGAATGCTTTGAAAAAAGGAACGGATTTTGACTATGCAGTTTATCGTGATCCGGAATGTACTGAACCGGCAGACGATAAGGAAGGCACTACGGGCATACAGGAACTGATTCATGCAGCAACCTATTATCTTAAGATAACCGGTCTGGATGGCAGTAACTATGCCGGAGGCGAAAGAGTATATACTTATATGATTAAGCCAAAGAACATCAGCCCGACAGATATTGTAATTACAGACCAGACTTATACCGGTAGTGCTGTTGTGCCGGATCCTGCAAATATTACCGTTTATTATACCGAAGGTAGTAAAAATGTCACATTGGACAGCCAGTATGTAGAAGTGGTTTCCTGTGAAGATAACATCGAAATTGGAACCAATAATGCAAAGGCTTATATCAGACTGACTGGAGATTATGCACTGGCAGAGGGTGGCGTGAACCGTGGAACTTTCAGTATTGTGCCAAGAAAGTTAAATGAATGCGAGTGTAATATCGTTGCAGGTTCTGCAAACTATGATCCGACACAGGTTACCTTTGAATACAATGGCAGCATGCAGGTACCGGCAATCCGTATTACTGATAATAACGGTGCCAAAGGCCTAGTACAGGGCGAAGACTTTAAGGTTACTTATTTTACGGATTCTGCATACAAGAAGGTCATTGCAGAGCCGGTGGACGCAGGTACTTATTATGTATTAATCAGCGGTCTTGGAACTTATGCTAATTTAGGCGGAAGTATCCGTACTTCTTATAAAATCACACCAAAGAACATGAGCACGCTGACCGTAACTGCAAGCAACTGCGGTTATACCGGAGAAGCAGTGGAGCCGGGTATCAGTGTATCTGATGGAAACCGTGTACTGGTTGCAGGTGTGGATTATGAAGTTGAAGGATATTATGACGATGAATTATGTAAACAGGTTTCAGAACATAAGAATTCCGGAAAAGTATATGTCAGAATCAAAGCGGTAGACGGTAAGAATTATACCGGAACCGCAACAACCACATTCTTTATTGGAGCAAATATCGCGACCGTTGTGCCGGCATTTAATATTTCCGGTGGAACCTATAACCGCAATTCCCATAAGGATGAAATGATTCAGACAATTGAGACAAAAATGATGGATGCAATTCCGGATCCGTCGTCCTATAGCATTTCCTTCTATAGTGATGCAGCACATAAGAATGTTGTAAGCTCTGAGACAAATGAGGCATTTATCAATGCGGGAACGATTTACTTCGCAGTATCCGGCAAGGGTCAGTATTATGGAGATATTTCCGGATATGCAGTCATTGCAAAGAAAGATATATCTGAACTGAATGCAAGAGTAAATGGAACTTATACATATAATGGAATTGAGCAGAAGGTTGTAATTTCCACTACCGCAGACGGAGATGGTGTTGTATTACAGTACCCTACCACCAACGGCTATATTCTGACCGATAAGGAATACAGTATTGAAAGCAGTGAAAATGCAATTAATGCGGGAATTGCAGCTCTGACCTTAAAAGCGGCAGAAAACAGCAACTACACAGGAACAACAACCGTAAGCTATACCATTAATCAGAAGGATATCAACGAATTAAGCAAGCTGCGTGTAGACATTACCAGTCCGGTTTATGCAAACAAGGTGCTGATTCCTTCTGTGAAGGTAAGCTATGGGGATTCTTCCAAATTATTGTCAACGAATAAGGATTATCAGTTTGAAGTATATTCGGATGAGGATTATCAGAATGTAGCAACAGCCGCAGAAAAAACCAATGCCGGCACGACTTATGTAAGAATCCAGGGTATTGGAAACTACTGTGGTGTATTGGAAAGCGCAAATTATACTGCAGATAAGATTGCAGGTTCGAACCAGTTTATTATTCAGCGGAAGAGTATTGATGGTGTAGGCGTATCTTTACAGGGAATGAGTTACATTTTTAAAAAGAGTATTCCGGATTTCACAGTAACACAGAGTTTTCCGAATGAGTCCGGAATTGGAGAATATTCATATACTCTGCAGCCTGGCGTAGATTATACTTATACTCCGACCCAGGTAGATAAATTTAAAGTTGGACAGCAGGATATTACCATTGAAGGAACCGGTAACTTTAAGGGAACCAAGAATAGTTACTTCTACTATGATGGAGATATGAATAATTCTGCTGACCAGATTGAAGTGAAGTTAAGCTATGATACCATTGAGTATGACAAGGCACAGGCAGCATCCGGCGGAATGAAACCTACCGTTACCGTGTATGTAAAAGGCAGCGATACCCAGGAACGTCTGATAGAGGGAACACATTACAGCGTGTCTTATAGAAATAATACTGTTCCAGGGCAGGCCAGTGTACTCATTACCGGAATTGAGAAGAATCACTGGGTAGGAAGCTATGTTGCGAATTTCGCTATTACCGGTAAAATTGAAGATGCTGAGATTACGATTCCGGCACAGAAATATACCGGAAGCGAATACAATACAACCACACAGCCAATTGAAAATATGACTGTAGTATGTGATGGCAAGACTTTGGCACTTGGAACAGACTACAACATTAAGAGCATTGTAAATGGTAAATCTGTTTCACTGACTGACCCGATCGTAACTATTGAGGGAACCGGAACTTATTTCAGTGGTGAAAAATCAGCGAAGTTTGCGATTAAATACGACCTGGGCAGTGATGATTTAAGTATTGACTTAGGTGGAGATGTATTCTCCTATACCGGACAGGAAATCAGACCGGTTCCGGTTGTGAAATATGCATTAACCGGTTCTACCTTTGATACCTTGGAAGAAGGAAAAGATTATACGGTAACTTATCGTAAGAATACTGCAGTTGCAGCAGCAAATGGCGAGAACGGACCATGTGTAGTCATTCAGGCAACAGCAAACGGTAAACTGATGGGAACCACCAAGGCGAAAGCATTTACCATTGATTCCATTCATATGGAAGATTATGAGATTACCGGAATTGCGGACAGCTATGTTTATACCGGCAAGCTGATTAAGCCGGATTCTCTGGTCATTAAGAAGATTGGCGGTTCAGAAGTAATTGACCCGGCAAACTATAGTGTGTATTATCAGACGGATGCAGATAATCCATCCAGTGCACCGGCAGGCGCAACCGAGACCATTACCGTAATCGGTAAGGGCAATTACAAGGGAACACTGACTAAGACCTTTACGATTACAAAACGTGATTTGTCTACGGTAAGCAAGACAATTGATGACGTAACCTACAATGGTGAGGCACAGGAGCCTGAAATTAAATTAACATTTAATGATGAAAATAACAAAGAACAGACCCTTACGTTAGACACAGATTATGTAGTGGATGAGTATCGCAATAATATCAATGCAGCGAACGCCGGTGGGGCAAATGCGCCATATGCAGCAATCCACGGTGTGGCAAGCTGTACCGGAACTGCAACGGTAGAGTTTAACATTTTAAAGAAAAATGTTGAGGATTTAGTATACTCTAAAATAGAAGATCCACAGTATGTACCGTTAAAAACCAAGTATGAACCGGAATTAAATGTTTACATGACATCCACCAGTGCAGAACCACTGGTTCGCAATGTGGATTATACGGCAGCTTACTTTAACAATGAAGCTGTAAAAAATGCAAATGGAACTTCCGGACCGTTTGTTCAGATTACTCCGAAGGATACCACCAACTATACCGGAAGCAAGACAATTCCGTTCTCTATTCTGGCAAGGGATCTTTCTTCTGAAAATATCAGTGCGGCGTTATCCGATGCTTCTGATACAGGATTTGACCCGGCAAACCGGAACTATCCTTATATGCAGGGTACTACTTATACACCGAATATCAGCCTGAAAGATAATTCGGAAAATGGAATTGTAGCACTTGTAAATGGAACAGACTTTACTTATGAATATTCTACCAATAACAGTCAGGTGGGAACTGCGTGGATTAAAGTAACCGGACAGGGTAACTACAGTGGAACACGAATTGAGAAGTTTACCATCGGTACCTTGCTTTCCAATGATACTTTAACGGTAACCGGAATTTCCGATACTGTATATAACGGTCTTGATACCAAGCCGAAGAACATTCAGGTGAAGTTCAATAAGACCGGAAGCTATCTGACAGAAAACGAAGATTACATCGTAAAATACTATATTGATAAAGATTGTACGACGGAAGCAAGTGCCATTGACCTGATTCATGCTGGAACAGTATATGTTGGAATCGTTGGTACGGAAAATGACCAGACCGGATATGTAGGAACAGCGGTATATCCATATCAGATTGCAAGAAAGTCACTTACTTCTGCAGATATTGAGATTACCGGAACCGATAACGTAGATTATACCGGAAGCGAGATTAAACCAGTACTTACTTTAAAAGATACTTCTACCGGATTAACCATTGATTCTTCCCAGTATGAAGTAACCTACGAGAACAACACTGCAATCGGAACTGCAAGTGCAACGGTAACTGCAACCGAAAGCGGTAACTACAAAGACAGCATTACGGTATACTATAAGATTACCAAGCATGATATTGGAAATGCTGTGGCAGAAGCAATCCCAGATCAGAAGTATACCGGCAATTACATCCGCCCGGCACTGACGATTTATGACAACGGAAAACTTTTGGTAGAAGGGAAGGATTATCAGGTTGTCAATGGCAACAACTTAAGGGCAGGAGAGTCATGGGTAGTAATTAAAGGACTTGGCAACTATGATGAGACCAAGCGCGTTTACTTCAATATTGTGGCAAGCCTTGAGGATGCAATTATTGACAGTGTTCCGGAACAGCTTTATACCGGAAACCCGATATGTCCGCCTATCCATGTGGCATGTGGTGGCAATACCTTAACGCTGAATGAAGATTATGAAACAACGTATGCAAATAATGAGCTGGCAGGCGATGCATCCATTACTGTGCGTCCACTGACCCAGTATTATACCGGAACAATTGTTAAGAAATTCAAAATCAGCAACAGCATATCCAAGGCAACAGTTACCGGAATCCCTGCTTCAGAGCAGTATACCGGACAGACTTATAAGCCGGTTCCGGTCGTTAAGATGGGAAGCAAGGTATTAACAGAAGATGTTGATTATACGGTAAGCTACAGTAACAATAGAAATGTGGGAACTGCCAGGGTAATCATTTCCGGTATTGGTGTATACTCCGGAGAAAAAGTTGTTACCTTTGTAATTAAAGAAAAGAGCATTGAAAATTGTACGGTTCTTACGGTTGCATCCTTAAATTACAATGGAAATCTACAGACACCACCAGTTGTTGTAAAGGATGGCAGAAAGAAGTTGGAGGAAAATGTAGACTATAAACTATCTTATCGTAATAATATGGCAGTTGGAACAGCATATGTAACGATTACTGGTATACGTGACTATAAGGGTGCCGTTACAACAACTTTTGAAATTGTACGCCCACAGATATCCTTTAATGTATTAATTCAGAATAAAAATATCGTGACAGGAACGTTTGACATTTTGATTGACCAAGTGCCAAGTTTTGTGACATCCATTATAACTCCGGTATGGACAAAAGCAGATCAGTCAGATATAGCATGGTATGAAGCTACTAGAGTTGATGGAGATACATTTATCGTACATGTAGATATTCGAAATCATAATGCTAATAGGTGTATCTATTATGCGCATATTTATGTAAATGGTGGAGGATATGACATGCAGTATGCAGCCATTACAGAAACCAAGTTTGGAAATCCTCATCATAAATTTTATAATTACGATTATTATTATAGACGAAGTATAGCAGTAAAACAAAAATTTGGATACGCTGGAAATAAGAGTACAACTCATGGTAGTGCATTGCCTAAATTACAGAGTATAAATGAAGCAGGTGTCTTGGGTGGGAATGAAGCAAGCATATATAATTGGGATTTAGAAAATAAATTGGAGAGTTCTAGTATGCATTCGGAAAGTAAGTGTATATACAAGGATTATACTGATAAATCTGAAAAAGAAGATTTGCGAGTGTATTACAATTACTACATGGGCTGTGCAGATTGGAAAGAATAAAAAATATTGTGAGAATAATATAAATCAAGGGATGGAATAGTTTTATTCCGTCTCTTGATTTTTCGACTTTATAAGGCGAAAGATGGCTATGTATTGCCTAATGACTATAAGTATGTAAAAAAATACAATAAATACGCATAAAACCAGGGCTTGACAATTGTAATCCCAAAATAAATCTCTTATACTAAAAACGTAAAATAAGCGTTGAAATTCTATTGATTCAGAAAAACAAGAGGAACGAAGAAATGGCAGCAGATACCAGAGTGGCTGTAATCGGCATTGTAATAGAAAAGGACGAATCCGTCGGAGCATTAAATGAAATTTTACATGAATATGCAGCTTATATTATCGGAAGAATGGGAATTCCATACCGGGAGAGAGGCATAAATATCGTAAGTATAGCAATCGATGCACCGCAGGATACCATCAGTGCACTGACCGGTAAAATCGGAAAATTACCGGGAATCAGTGTAAAAACAGCATATTCCAGTGTGGTGACCAGACATGAAGAATAGAGGAAAAGAGTTATTTAATAAGCTGTATCAGGATACTCAGCTTACAGAGACAGAATATAAAGAATTATTAGAACTGCATACCGATAAAGAAATTGCAGAGTACGGCTTTGAACTGGCGAGAAAAAGACAGAAAGAGACCTTTGGAAATGAAGTTTATACCAGAGGACTGATTGAAATATCCAATTACTGTAAGAATGACTGCATCTATTGCGGCATCCGAAGAAGCAATCAGAATGCAGAACGTTACCGCCTGAGTGAAGAAGAAATCCTATCCTGCTGTGAAAGTGGTCATGCATTAGGGTTTCGTACCTTTGTCCTGCAGGGTGGCGAAGACGGCTACTACACAGATGATTTACTGGAAGATTTACTTCATAAGATAAAAGCTGCTTATCCGGACTGTGCCATTACACTGTCCTTAGGAGAGCGGAGCCGGGAGAGCTATGAAAGACTTTATACGGCAGGAGCAGACCGCTATTTATTACGTCATGAGACTGCGAATGAAGCCCATTATGGGAAGCTCCATCCGGCAGAAATGTCTCTTAAAAACCGCAAGCAGTGCCTGTATACCTTAAAGGAAATCGGTTATCAGGTGGGGTGTGGCATTATGGTAGGTTCTCCTTATCAGACCATAGATAATCTGGTGGAAGACCTTGCTTTTATGAAAGCATTCAATCCGCATATGGTAGGAATCGGCCCGTTTATTCCGCAAAAGGATACGCCGTTTGGAGAGATGGAGCCGGGAAGTCTTGAGATGACGCTGTTTTTACTGGCAATTATCCGCCTGATGCTGCCGAAGGTATTGCTTCCGGCAACTACAGCATTGGGAACTATCCATTCAAGGGGCAGGGAGCTTGGCATTTTAGCAGGAGGAAATGTGGTAATGCCGAATCTGTCACCGGTAAAGGTGCGGAAGAAGTATGCCCTTTACGATAATAAAATCTGTACCGGGGAAGAGGCAGCAGAATGCCGTGGATGTCTTGGCAACCGTATGGAATCCATTGGATATAAACTGGTGGTCTCAAGAGGAGATTCACCATTTATATAAATAAAGGAAATACAAGAGGTATTTCTTAAATCACCATATAATAACCAACGGGAAAGAGCTTCTGACCCGGAAGAAAGGAAATATTATGTATAACAAAGCATCATTAAAGGCAGAAGAATTTATCTGCCACGAAGAGATTGAAGAGACTCTGGCATATGCTGAGGCAAATAAGGACAATCTTGCCCTTATTGACGAAATCATTGCAAAGGCAAAATTACGGAAAGGGCTTACTCACAGAGAAGCATCAGTATTGCTGGCCTGCGAGAACGAAGAGAAAATCCAGGAAGTATATGACCTTGCAGAACAGATTAAGAAAGATTTCTATGGAAATCGTATTGTAATGTTTGCACCATTATATCTGTCCAATTACTGTATCAATGGATGTGTGTATTGCCCGTACCATGGAAAAAATAAGCATATTGCCCGGAAGAAACTGACACAGGATGAAGTACGTCAGGAAGTAACAGCATTACAGGATATGGGACACAAACGTCTGGCAATTGAAGCAGGCGAAGACCCGGTGAATAACCCAATCGAATATATCTTAGAGTGTATTAAGACCATTTACAGCATTAAGCACAAAAACGGTGCAATTCGTCGTGTTAATGTAAATATTGCTGCAACAACCGTAGAAAATTACCGGAAATTAAAAGAGGCCGGAATCGGAACTTACATCCTTTTTCAGGAAACTTATCATAAAGAAAGCTATGAAAAATTACATCCAACCGGACCAAAGCATGATTATGCATATCATACCGAAGCCATGGACCGTGCCATGGAAGGCGGCATCGATGATGTTGGCTTAGGTGTACTTTTTGGATTGGAACTTTACAAATATGAATTTGCAGGACTTCTGATGCATGCAGAACATTTGGAGGCAGTGCATGGAGTAGGACCACATACCATCAGCGTGCCACGAATCAAACGTGCTGATGACATTGATCCAGATGTATTCGACAACGGCATCAGTGATGATATTTTTGCAAAAATCTGTGCATGTATCCGTGTGGCAGTTCCATATACCGGAATGATTATTTCTACCAGAGAGAGCCAGGCGGTACGTGAAAAAGTTATCCGCCTTGGTGTATCCCAGATTAGTGGTGGTTCCAAGACTTCCGTAGGTGGCTATGATCATCCGGAGCCGGAAGACGAGCGTTCCGAGCAGTTTGATGTCAGCGATACCAGAACGCTGGATGAGGTAGTACACTGGCTGATGGATATGGGTTATATCCCAAGCTTCTGTACCGCATGCTATCGAGAGGGAAGAACGGGAGACCGTTTCATGAGTCTGTGCAAGAACCAGCAGATTTTAAACTGCTGTCATCCGAATGCACTGATGACATTGAAGGAATATTTGATTGATTATGCTTCTGAAGATACCAGAAAAATCGGAGAAGCGTTGATTGCTAAGGAGATAGAGAAAGTACCAAATGAAAAAACAAGAGAAATTGCAAAACGTCATCTGAAAGAAATTGAGGAAGGACAGCGCGATTTCAGATTCTAGGAGGTCTTTAGCGATGTCATTGAATGAAACACCAAGTGCAAACCGGATACATATCGGTTTTTATGGCAAAAGAAACAGCGGAAAATCTTCTCTGATTAATGCATTTACCGGACAGCAGGTAGCAATTGTATCGGATGTAGCGGGAACCACAACGGATCCCGTCTACAAGCCGATGGAGGTGCACGGTATCGGTCCGTGTGTATTTATTGACACGGCGGGAGTGGATGATGTAGGCGAACTGGGGAAAATGCGTGTAGAGAAGACGGAAAAAGCCGCAGAGAAAACGGATATTGCGGTGCTATTGTTTTCCGGGGAGGAATATCAGGCAGAGTTAGAATGGTTCCACTATTTTAAAGAAAAGCATACACCGACCTTATGTGTGCTGAGCAAAGCGGATACACTGACAGATTCAGATTCCATAGCAGCACAGCTTAAGGAAGAGATAAAACAGGAAATTCTTGTTATCAGCTCGAAAAGTAAGGAAGATGTAGAAAAATTTAAAGAAGAATTAATAAGACTTGTGCCAGATGATTATGGTGAAGAAACCATAACCGGAGCACTGGTAGAAGAAGGAGATTTGGTCCTTCTTGTTATGCCGCAGGATATCCAGGCACCAAAGGGCAGACTGATTCTGCCACAGGTACAGACCATCCGTGATTTGCTGGATCATAAATGTCTGGTCATGAGCTGTACAACGGATAAGTTAGAGGATACGCTGGCGGCGCTGGCGCGACCACCGAAGCTTATTATTACTGACTCCCAGGTTTTCCGTACAGTATATGATAAGAAGCCACAGGAAAGTCTTCTGACCTCATTTTCCGTATTATTTGCAGAGTACAAGGGAGATTTCGCTTACTACAAAGAGAGCGCAGCAGCCATTAGCAGTCTTACGGAAGAATCAAAGGTACTGATTGCAGAATGCTGCACCCATGCACCACTGAAAGAGGATATCGGCAGGGAGAAAATTCCGAATATGCTGAGAAAACGTATCGGAGCAGGACTGACAGTGGATATCGTCAGCGGAACAGATTTCCCAAAAGACTTATCTAATTATGATTTAATAATTCAGTGCGGAGCCTGTATGTTTAATAAAAAATATGTCATGACGAGAATTGAACGTGCAAAAGAACAGAAAGTTCCAATGAGCAACTATGGTGTTGCCATTGCATATCTGTCTGGAATTCTTGATAAAATCAGCTATTAGAAATGATGGAAAGGAAGCGTAACTATGTCAATCGAACGCGCGAGAGCATATTTAAAAGAATTTGGAATGGAGGAGCGGATTATGGAGCTGGCAGAATCCAGTGCGACAGTGGAACTGGCAGCAGAAGCGCTTCATTGTGAGCCGGAGCGTATTGCAAAGACGCTTTCTTTTCTGGTGGGAGAACAGCCGATTCTGATTGTAGCTGCAGGAGATGCAAGAATCGACAACCACAAATATAAGACAACCTTCGGAACCAAAGCAAAAATGATTCCGGCAGCGGCAGTGGAAGACTATATCGGACACGCCGTTGGCGGAGTCTGCCCTTTTGGAATCAAAGAGGGTATAAAAGTATATCTCGATGAAAGCCTGAAAAAATTTGAAACAGTATTTCCGGCATGTGGTAGTGGAAACAGTGCCATTGAGCTGACAATCCCGGAACTGGAGCAGTGCTCCGGATATTCAGAATGGGTTAATGTCTGCAAGGAGGAGTAATAGTAGGCAGAAACTTTAGCAAATAAGACGGCATAAGCGTCGGAAAAGAACAGCAGAGGAAATGGGAGCGTGTTATGTTTCAGTTACTTGAACTAATCGAAAATGAAGAGGACAGGGAATTTTGCAGAAAGTTGAGTGAGCAGTTTGACTCTGCAATGTACCATGTGGCATATGGAATTTTAAAGAATTCTGCAGATGCGGAAGATGCTGTGCAGGAAAGCTATATTGCAATTATAAATAATTTAGATAAAATTTCTCGTGAAAACTGTCATAAAGCGTGGAACTATATTGTTACTATAGTTAGGAGCAGAGCAATTAATGTATATCGTAGGCGGAACCGCGAAAGCAAAATGGACGAGGATACGATTGAAAATCTGCTGCAGGAGTCTCAGGGGGACGGAGAAATCTTTGAACTTCCGGATGGCAGCAGCATGTCAGAACTTATCGGCAGAATGAAATATCCATATAAGGACGTATTATATTTACGATATTATAATGAATTAAGCTATGAAGAAATTGCAACTGCTCTTGACACAACAGTTGACAATGCAAGACACATTTCCAGCAGGGCAAGGAAGAAACTGCAGGAAAAGTTAGAGAAGGGGAATTCATTATGACAGAACAGGAACTGAAGGATGCCATCACATCGGCGTGTGAGGCAGATTATAAGCACGCAATGGCTGCACCAAAGCATCGCTTTTCAAGGACATTTCGAAAGAAAATAAAAGTGCTGCTGCAACCGGACGTGGTAAAACATACGATACCGGCACTTTATCCGGTGCATGGCAGACGGCGCGTCATTGTGGTTGTGGCAGTGCTGGTATTGCTTCTTGGAACAACCGTAACGGGCAGAAGCTTTTTCCAGAGTCTGCTCGGAAAATATATTTTGACCGGGTATACCGACCATGTGCAACTGAATCTGGGAGAACCGGAGAATCTGGAAATGGTGGCAATAGAGGACAACGAGAAGAACACAATGGGGATTGGTGCTGAACCGGATTCAGAGGAAGATTTCGAATTTGTCTGCAAGAAACCGCAGTGGGTGCCGGAAGGGTATACACTGGAGAACGAGGTTCATAAAGAAGAATGGGGAACATATGAACAATGTTATACAAACGATAAGGAACAAGGCATGATGTATTGGCAGATGAACAATGATGCGGTAAACAATTTGAAAATCAGTTCTGATGGAAGTGAACAGCAGGAAGTTATGATTGAGAATGCCAAAGGATATTTTATCCCGGATGATGTACTGGATGAAGAAAGAGGAAATCTTGTTTGGGAAGATGGAAAGTATCTTTATCTGATTGCAGGAGATTTGACAAAAGAAGAACTAATCCGGATGGCAGAAACAATAAAATAGTAAGTGAAATAAAATATTATTACAAAAAATAAAAAAAATTGGAAAAAATTGTCATAAAACCTCTTTTTCATTTGTTACATAAGTAGAACAGGTGGAAAGGAGGCTTTGTAATGGGAAGAAAAACATTAAAAAAGAAAATCCTGGGTATTTTTTGCGCACTATGCCTTTGCATATGCATGACAGGCAGCTGCATAACGGTGTATGGTGCAGGTGTGGATGGTTGTGTGGACAGAATCGCAGAAGCAAGATATGCCAATATTGCAGCCTGTAGTACAGGGCTAAAGCTGAATGGTTCTACATTTGCAGCACGTGCAGTGGTTAATGCCAAAGTAAAGGCATCCATATCTATTACCATGACATTGCAGAGACAGTCAGGCAAGAGCTGGTCGGATGTAACAAGCTGGTTTGATTCTACAACAGGCTATAGCTTGGATTTGACTAAGAATTATGTCGCTGGCACAAGAGGAAATTATCGTGTACGTGCAGTTTATACTGTGAATGGTGAAACAATAACAACATATAGCAGTACAGTCACCTATTAGCAGTAAAGGGAGAAAGTTATTTTTTTATAGAAAAGAAAAAATTAAGGAGAGGTAAAGGGATGAAAAAAATAGTAAGTGGTATTGGGGTATTGGTTTTTGCATTATACATGATGTGTACAACAGCGTTTGCAACAGAAGGTGCAGATGTAACTAGACTAGAGAATCTTGTGGCAGTAAGCCAAAAAGAAAGAGGGTTATATTGGCCGAAAGAATTTGAGGTTACTAGTGCATCGAATCCTAAAACTTTTTCCGGAAAAGCAGAGGGCAGTGACTTGTACTTAAATAAAGGGGTAACTGGCTCAACAAAATATTGGATTTCAATAAATAATAACAGAGATGAGGAATTAAAGGTAGAATTTAGAACACGTTTTTTTGTGAAGAAAACAATTTATGTACCAGCATATGCAACAAGAAGCTTGTCCGTTTTGGATATGGATGCAGGTGCAGAATACGCTTTGAAATTCTATCCAAAAAGTGATTTTGACGGATATATTTATGGTATGTAAAAATGAACATATTCACAATCAAAATCATAGCATTAATCCTAATGCTGATGGATCATATAGGCGAGTTCTTTCCGGACTCGCCTATATGGTTTCGGTGGCTGGGAAGATTAGCGGCACCGCTGTTTTTCTATGCACTGGCGGTGGGGTTCCAGCATACAAGAAATCGAAAGAAATATCTGCTGCGTCTATATCTGGCAAATGTCGGAATGGTATTTTTTAATCAGATTATGTGTATGCTGCAGAGAAAACTGGACTATGTGGCGTATCAACCGAAAAATCATAATATATTTACAACCCTGTTTTGCGCCGGCGTGCTTATCTGTATATGGGAAAACCGGAAAGAGAAGAAAAAGTTTTTTACATACATTGGGATATATATCTTCTGGCAGGCTATGGTGATGGGACTTGCAATTCTGGCAGAGGCGTTTGATTACGTATGGCGCGGTAATGCGCTGTTGCAAACAGTCTTGCGGACAAATTATATTTTCCCACTACTGGGTGGAATCTGGGATGCGGAAGGCGGCGTGTTCTTTATTGTGCTGGGAATATGGCTGTATTGTGCAGTAGAGAACAAGTGGAAGCTTGCACTGCGTTATATCCTGTTCTGTGGGGCGTATATGTTTATGTGCCAGGGAGATATCCTGTATCGGATTATGAGCAGGTTTTCTTTTTGGGGCTATCATAAATTAGCGGATGTCATATATTTTGGCAGTTCATTTGTGGGCATTCCCCTTGGAACATCGGATTTATCCCTGCTTACGGAGTTCTATCAATGGATGATGATAGGCGCATTGCCAATTATGCTATCCTGCAACGGAAAGAGGGGCAAAAGCCTTAAATGGCTGTTTTATGCGGCATATCCGCTGCAATTTCTGGTATTGTATGGCATAAGTTATTATAAATAAGAAAGGTATATCGGCTGCTGCCGGTATACCTTTTTTACTTTACAGGAAATTGCATTCCTGTAAAGTAAAAAATGCTCCGCGAGGATGCGCACTGCGGCGTATAAGGTAGATGTCGCAAGCGACCGCCGCAGGCGCGAGAATGTGCCAAGGCACATTCTTTGTTCTGAGAAATTCGCAAAGCGTATTTCTTACATTTTCCGGTATCTGGTAAGGAAACCACAGGGAAACTGTTTCGTTAATAATTCACAAAAATTTCCTCTTTGTGCACATTGATAAGAAATCACTGTGAAACATCTACAAAAAATCTAAAACAAATTAGTAAAAATCACCATAAAATAAGGGAAAACGATTACCTAAATAAGAATTGACCGACAATTTCGGGTGAAATATAATCAGCTTATCAAACAAAAAGCGCGCAGATTGTTTTGGAAGATACTGATGAAGGATGTATAGGAGGAATGTTTATGAGTAAAGTGATGAAAAAAATAATTGCATTTTGCTTTATGGCAGTATTGACGATAGCCATGATACCGCAGACAATAAAAGCAGACGAAGCAACGGATGCAAAGAAAGCAGTATATGTACAGGTGCCGCAGGACTGGGAAAATCCTTGTGTCTGGGCATGGGATGATGATGGAAATAATGCATTTGATGCGTGGCCGGGCGAAGAGATGGACGCAGACAGCGCAAATGAAGGCTGGTATTACATCTGGGTTCCAACCTGGGTAAATCATGTGATTGTAAATGCCAATGATGGAAATGTCCAGACTGCAGAGCAGGTGCTGGATGGAGAAAAGGACTGCTGGATTACCGTAACAGACGCAGATAATGCAGAAGTAACCTATGACAAGCAGACCACCGGTGAGACACCGGAATATGTGGAGAAATTTGCAATCCATGCAAAAGTAGATGCAGGCTGGGAAAATCCTTGCCTCTGGGCATGGTCAGCACCGGATGGAACTAACGCATTTGAAGCATGGCCGGGCATGGAAATGAAGCAGGATGACAACGGCTGGTATACCGCCAAAGCTCCAATCTGGGTAAATTCTATCATTGTCAATGCCAACGAAGGAAGTGTTCAGACCGATGACATTTCTATTGATGCCGCAGAAGTCTGGGTAACAGTAGATGCAGACGGAAAAGCAGATTTTAGTTATACAGACCCGGATAAAGCAGAGGTGGCAAATATAACCGTACATGTAATCACACCGTCTGACTGGGATGCACCTTGCCTTTGGGCATGGTCGGCACCGGACGGAACCAATGCATTTGCATCCTGGCCGGGCGAAGCCTTAGAAGAAGGCGAAAATGGATGGCTCATAAAAGAAGTACCGGGCTGGGTAAATTCCATTATTGTCAATGGAAATGAAGGAAGTGTTCAGACCAGTGATATTTCTGTGGATACAGGAAAGGATATCTGGCTTGTGGTAAAAGATGCCGATAACTTTGAAGTAAGCTATGAAGAGCCACAGGTAGATGAGGCAGCAGAACCGGCAACCGAAGCTCCGGCAGAGACAGCAGAGGCAGAAAGCAACAATACTGCTCCAATCGTAATCGGTATTGTAGTTATTGCTGCAGCAGTTGTGATTATAATAGTTGTAGCAAAGAAAAATGCAAAAAATAAATAAAGATTAAACAAATAAGAACCAAGAAAAAGTCACAAGTAAAAGACAGGAGGACAGAAGTGAGAAGAAGAGTTAGAAGTAAATTGATGTCAATGGCACTTACACTTACCATGGCAGCAGGATTGTTAAGCGGCTGTGGCGGAAACAGCGTGTCAGAGACGGATAAGACTACCATAACAATCTGGCATGATAAAGAAGATGCAGTGGCGGAAGTCCTTCAGAAGAAACTGGAGGAACTGGAACCGGATGTGCATGTTGTGCTGGAGAAGAAAAGTGATTTGACAGAAAGCCTTAAGATGGTGGGAAGTGACCCGAAAGCAGCACCGGATATGTATTTCTTTGCCCATGATAAAATTGGAGTATATGCAGAGATGGACATTCTTGCACCGATTACAGACATTATCCCGGAAGAGGAGCTGGATGTATATATGGATAATACCTTAGAGGCAGCAACCTACAAGGGAGAAATCTATCAGCTTCCTGTCTATTACGAGACTTTGTTATTCATGTATAACCGGCTTTATATGAAGGATGATGAAGTGCCGCAGACTACGGAAGAACTGTATCAGTATATGCAGGATAACACTGCCGGCGGACATTATGGCTTTGTGGAACAGCACAGTACGCCATACTATGCAGCAGGCTGGATCAATGGCTTTAACGGTACGATTCTCTCAGCCGATGGCACACCGGGGCTGGATTCCAAAGAAACCATTGCAGCCCTGGAATATCACAAGAAATTTGTGGATTTGATGCCGGGCGAGACGGAGTATGCAACGGTAAATACCCTGTTTAAAGAAGGTATGGCACATTCTACCATTGCAGGGCCTTGGCTGGTGCCAACCGTAAGAGAAAGCGGAATGGACGTTGGCGTGGCAGCAATGCCGGTAATTGACGAGACCGGAAATCCGATTTCTCCATATATGGGAGTGCAGGGAATTCATGTGCTGAAAAATGCTGCAGAAAATAAGAAGGATGCAGTAGAAAAAGTACTTTGTGCCCTAATGGATCCGGAAGTAGAGGTGGATCTTGCAAAAGCAAGCGGCTGTGCACCGGCGATGGAAAGCTGCTATGAAATGGATGAAATCACATCAGATGAAGTGGTTATGGCAATGCACGATACCGCAGAACATGCAGTACCGATGCCGAATATTCCGGAAATGGATGTAATGTGGACGGTTGTTGGTAATTTGCTGACAGATGTCAACATGAGTGGAAAAGATGTGACAGAAAGTGCAGAGGCGGCGCAGCAGGAGGCGTTGCAGTTGATTGAAAGTATGAGGTAACAAATTGAAGAAAAATAAGAAAAAAGAAATCCTGTTTGCCTATTCCTGGTCGGCACCATCCCTGATACTGATTTTGCTCATTGTAATCTTTCCAATCCTGTATACCGGGTACATTTCACTGACCAATATGAATGTGTATCATTGGAATAATTATGAATTGATTGGACTGAAAAATTATAAAGATGCCCTGTTGGTGCTGGATAATGGCTTTATACAGGCATTTCTGGTAACGATTTTATGGACAATTGTAAATATGGTGTTGCAGCTTATCATAGCATTCTTACTGGCAAATCTGCTGAACTTAAAGCGGCTCCGCCTGAGAAATCTATATAAGACGCTGCTGATTTTCCCTTGGGCAATGCCGGGCTATGTATCCATTCTTCTGTGGAAAACAGGAATGTTTAACTCCCAGTTCGGTTTGCTCAATCAGTGGCTGGAAAAGTACAACATCGGGCCGGTAAAATGGCTGGGCAGCGATGGTATGGCATTTTTATGCTGTACCACCGTAAACCTCTGGCTGGCACTTCCATTTATGATAACGATTATGGACGGTGCATTGCAGAGTATTGAAAAGAGCTTTTACGAAAGTGCTGTTTTGGACGGAGCAACCTGGTTACAAAAAATGTGGTATATTACGATTCCGATGATTAAGCCAATCATTGCACCATCGGTTGTAATTACAACATTTACCACCTTTAAGCAGTTTGATATCCTGTTCCTGCTGACACAGCAGGTGGGTGCCAAGACCGGTTCGAATCTGCAGACAATCCTGACCTATGCCTATGAAAAGGCATTTATAACGAACAATTACGGCTACAGTTCTGCAATTTCCATGATAATATTTGTCATTCTGATTGTATTTTCTGTGCTGACCAATATGAAGCCAAAGGAGGAGACGGACTAACATGAAGAAACGAACCAGAGAAAATATTGGACTCGTCTTTGCAAATATCTTTCTTATCCTGCTTTGCTTTGTGGTATTGGTGCCGGTATTGTATGCATTTTCCGTGTCCCTAAATGCGGATAACAGCTTATTGAGTACAAATTTTTCTTTCCTTCCGAAGCATTTCACCCTGGCAAATTATAAAGCAGTATTTACGGAAAAACCGATTATGCTGTGGCTGAAAAACAGTCTGATATTAGCAGTAGTAACCCTTGGAATTTCCCTTGGAACAGGAATTCCGGCGGCATATGTTTTCTCCAGAAAGGAATTTCCGGGCAGAAAAGCAATCCTTCGGACACTGATACTGCTCTATGCATTTCCATCCCTGCTGTCACCCATGGGACTGATTAATACCAGAACAGGTCTGATTATTGTATACACGGGAACCATGGCAGTATTTGCCCTGTGGAATATGAAAGGATATTTTGACACGATTCCGGTAGAAATTGAAGAGGCGGCAATGATTGACGGTACAACGCCTGTGCAGCTTGTGACGAGAATCGTACTGCCGCTTGCAAAGCCGACCATCGCAGTAACAGCCATGATGGTGCTTATCTATGTATGGAATGAATACATTTTTGCAATCAATTTTATGACAGGTTCCGATACCTATACGTTAGCAGCAGGCTTATACTCCCTGCAGGCAACGGAAATGAGCGGAAGCTGGCCGATATTTGCGGCAGCGTCCATTGTGGTATCGATACCAATTCTGATTGTGTTCTTTGCACTTCAGAAAAATATGACAACCGGACTGACCTCCGGAGGTGTAAAAGGTTAAGAAAGGCTGGACAGAGAATGAACAAAAGTGCAATTTTACATATACCCATGTCACAGTATGCATATGGAACAGACGAAGAGCATGTGACAATCCGGCTCCGTACAGCCAAAGATGATATCAAACGCTGCAGGTTGTATTTCGGAGACCGGGCATGCCGCCTGACACCGGTAATTTTCACGGAAGCAGAAATGCATGTGGTGGCAGGCAGTGAATTATTTGACTATTATGAGGTGAAGCTGGTGCGCCCCTATAAGCGGCTGTGCTATTATTTCAGGCTGGAAAGTGGGACGGAAGAAATCTATTATTACGGAGACTGCTTCAGTGCAAAACTGGTGGATGACCGCTCCGAATATTACCAGCTTCCCTTTAATCACAGAGCAGACATCGTAAGACCACCGGAGTGGGCGAAGGATGCCGTTATTTACAATATTTTCCCGGACAGCTTTGCTACAGGAAAAACGTATATCAGCGGCAAGCCAACAGAAGCCGCCTTTGAAGGAAATGTGGTAAGAGGAAAGCTGGGAGGCTGTCTTAAGGGCATTACCGAAAATGTGGATTACCTGAAAAACCTTGGCGTCAATGCTATCTACATTAATCCGATATTTGCAGCAGGCGAATATCATAAATATGATTTGCTGGATTATTTTCACATTGACCCATGCTTTGGAACAAATGATGATTTTAAAGAGCTGGTGGACACCTTCCATGCCAACGGAATCCGGGTGATTATTGATGGTGTATTTAATCATTGCGGCTGGCATTTCCCGGCATTTGAGGATGTGGTGCAGAAAGGCGAAGCATCCGATAAAAAGGACTGGTTCTATGGATTGCAATTCCCGGTTATCCGCCCCGAAGACCCGGAGGAGTATCCGAATTACGAATGCTTCGGTTACGAGCGGATGATGCCAAAGCTTGATACGGCAAACCCGGAAGTGGCAGATTTTATCTGCAAAGTAGGGAGATACTGGGTGGAAGAATTTCACACAGATGGCTGGCGGTTAGATGTGGCAAGTGAGATTAATGATGCCCTGTGGCGAAGATTCTACCGGGAGGTAAAAGAAGTCAACCCTGAGGCAATCTTAATCGGTGAAGTCTGGGAGACTGCCAATCACTGGCTGGATGGAACCATATTTGATTCAACGATGAATTATGATTTCCGGAAACACTGTAAACGCTTCTTTGGAGAAGAGAGCATCAGCAGCGCGGCATTTGACAGCCGGGTTACAAATATGCGGATGCGTTACCGGGAACAGACCGTGTTTGCACAGTTAAATCTCTTAGACAGCCATGATGTAAGCCGGTTCTATTCTCTTTGCAATGAACATGAATGGCAGTACCGGCTGGCACTGATTTTCCAGATGACATTTCCGGGCATGCCGTCCGTTTTCTATGGTGATGAGCTTGGCATAACCGGAATTGAAGAGGCGGACTACCGGCAGGCAATGCCATGGAAACAGGCATGCAAAGCAAAAGCCATCGAAGAAAAAGAACTCCGGGAGAAATCCTTTGAACAGAATTCGCCCGATTCTCTTTTTACTTTTATGCGGAGTCTGATTCAGTTACGCAGGAAAGAAGAACTGCTGCGAAGAGGTGATTTCCGTACGGTTTACACCCAGGAAAAAGGCGGACTCTACATTTATGAAAGATATAGTGCTACAGAGCGGATTCGTGTTATGATAAACAGGAATGAAGAACCGATGGACGTTGCGGCATTTCTGGCAGAGCCGGGCAGTGGACAGAGTGAGATTCTGTTGGTGCATGGACTGCTGGGAAGCAAATTAGACGGCTACGGTTATGTAATAATAAAAGGCAGAGTGGAAGAGCGATAGCACGCATTGCATGGTAACAGGATATCGGGCAATAGCATGCAGATATGATGGCGGAAAATTATTTTGGCGCAGAAAGGACAGAAAATGGCGGTTACGATTAAGGATGTGGCAAAGCAGGCAGGAGTGTCTACAGCAACGGTCTCAAAGGTTATGAATGGCTCTTATTCCATTTCTCAGGAGACCATAGACCGGGTGAAAAAGGTTATGCAGGAACTGGATTACCATCCGAATCTCCGGGCGAGAAATTTTGTCACACAGTCTACAAAGACCATTGTCTTTGTGACCTCGCTGGGGAAGAATGCAGGATTTGCCAACCCGCATATGTTTGAAATGGTGTGTGGGATGGAGCATGTCTTAACGGAAAAAGGCTATAGCCTTGTGATAAAGAATATGTCATCTGTAGAAGCGAGAGATTATATCCACAAAGCAGCAGAAGAGAAGGCGGCAGACGGCTATATCATTCATGCGGCGGTTATTTCTAAAGAACTGGATGAAATGATTTTTCAGGAATCCATTCCCCATCTGGTGATTGGCAATCCTAACTTTACCAGCCATTTCTGCTGGATTGATATTGATAACCGCCTGGCGGGTGAACTGGCAGCGAAACATCTGCTGGAGCAGGGCTGTCAGTCCCTTGCGTTTATTGGCGGAACGGAAGAGGATAAGATTTCCATGCACCGTCTGGACGGCGTGTTGTCGGTTCTAAATGATCATGATGTGCTGGTGCCAAAAGATTATGTGCAGCGCGGGGAATCCCAGTGTGACAGTGGATATGAGATGACCAAAGAGATTCTTTCTAATAAAGTAAGACCGGATGGCATCATCTGTGCCAATAATTACATTGCTTATGGCTGCGTCAATGCACTGCATCATGCCGGAATAGAGATACCTTCGGATATCAGGGTCATTACTTTTGATGATTATCCATTTTCGCAGATATTGAAGCCGCAGCTGACCGTAGTAAATATTGATATGTATGACATGGGAGTACAGGCGGGAAAATACATCCTCCAGAAAATCAGAAAACCGAATCTGTATGCCCAGTCTTATATTACAATCCCGACATTGATTGTAAGGCAGTCGACCTGATATCGTAGCTGACTGATATCGCAGCAATCAGATACGGCGGTTAATCAGACCCGATGGTCGGTTGGAAATAACAGTTTGCCGGGAAGATAGAAATTACGAAAAAACGCTTAGTCCGAGTACTTTTTTAGTACAAGGTCTAAGCGTGTTTCTTTAATCAAATTCTTAAATCAAGATTTATTTACTACAGGAATTGCGGTACTGTACCGGTGTCATCTCGTATTTCTTTTTAAAGAGGCGGTTGAAATGCTCTACATTCTGATAACCCACGGAGTATGCAATGTTTTCAACAGTCATATTTCCGTTCTTTAAAAGAGTTCTTGCTTTTTTCATGCGGACACCCTGAACCAGTTCAACGAATGTTTGACCGGATTTTTCCTTAATATATTTGGAAATGTACGGCTCAGAGAGATGGAACTGTTTTGCCATATCCTCTAAGGTAACGGTCTGGTAGTTTGTCTGAATGTAATTCTTCATTTCCATTAAGCGCTTATCCTGAATCTCAACACTGGATTTTATGGAAGGAACCTGATTTACTGCAACAACCAGTGCGCTGATAGAGGATTTGATGATATCGTCGTCGATGCCAACACCCCAGTACATCTGACCATAGCAGGTGATTCCTACATAGGACATAGCTTTGGAAGAAGAACCATGGCTCAAAGCGTGCTCTTCGTATACGGACAGCTCATAGCTGATGCCGAAGTACTGTTTGATAATGTTGCTGACAGCATCCAGACGGCCATTTCCGTTGGCACTTACCAGGTGGTTCTGTCCACCATGAACAATAGTAGCTTCTGCCATAATACCATCCACCTGTTTGAAGTGGCATTCTTCAATCTGGAAGTAAGGCTGGCGTTTTACATACTTATCTTCAAAGATTTCATATACCCACTGTGGAGACAGCTCTTTGTGCTCTTCATCGGAAACATGTTTTACCAGATAACCGACTTCCTCACGCATTTTCTCAGGCAGAGAAATGCCAAAGTTCTGTTTCAAAATGTAGTTTACGCCACCTTTACCGGACTGGCTGTTGATACGGATAACGTCAGAATCGTAAGTTCTGCCCACATCCATTGGGTCAACCGGAAGATAAGGGACAGACCACTCGTTGAGTTTTTTCTCTTCACGCCATGCCATACCTTTGGCAATGGCATCCTGATGGGAACCGGAGAAAGCGGTAAATACCAGATCACCGGCATATGGCTGACGTTCGTAAACGTGCATTCTGGTAAAACTTTCATATTTCTCACGGATTGCAGGCAGGTTAGAGAAGTTAAGTTTCGGATCAACGCCGTGTGAGAACATATTCATGGCAAGTGTGATGATATCTACATTACCGGTACGCTCACCATTACCGAAAAGAGTTCCTTCGATACGGTCGGCTCCGGCAAGAATACCAAGCTCTGCGTCACAGACACCGCAGCCACGGTCATTGTGTGGATGCAGGGAAAGTGTTACGGCATCACGATATTTCAAATGTTTGTGAATGTATTCTACCTGAGTGGCAAATACATGCGGCATTGCATTTTCGACAGTGGTTGGAATATTAATGATTGCTTTATTAGAAGCCTTTGGCTGCCATACATCAAGTACTGCGTTGCAGACTTCCACGGCATAGTCCACTTCAGTTCCCGGAAAACTTTCCGGGCTGTATTCGAAGGAGAAGTTACCTTCAGTCTCAGAAGCCAGTTTATTCAAAAGCTTTGCCCCGTCAATGGCGATCTGTTTTACTTCCTCTTTGCTCTTTTTAAATACCTGCTCACGCTGTGCAACAGAGGTAGAATTGTAAAGATGAATGACTGCGTGCGGAGCACCTTTTACCGCTTCAAAGGTTTTCTTGATGATATGCTCTCTTGCCTGGGTCAGAACCTGGACGGTAACATCGTCCGGAATCATATTGCGGTCGATTAAGGCGCGCATAAAGTTGTATTCTGTCTCGGAAGCAGCAGGGAAACCAACTTCAATTTCTTTGAAACCGATTTTAACCAGCATTTCAAAGAACTGCAGCTTTTCCTCTAAGCTCATCGGCTCAATCAGAGCCTGGTTGCCATCACGTAAATCAACGGAGCACCAGATAGGCGGCTTGTCGATATAATCCTTCTTTACCCAGTCATAAGTACATTCAGGCGGCATAAAATATGCACGCTGATATTTTTCGTATCCTTTCATATTGAACCTCCAAAAAAATATTCTGATTATGTTGCAGTGTTACTCGCGCAAAAAAAAATCTTCCGTCTCTATCATTCGAAGATGAATCATAGAGACGAAAGAAAACTTTCGCGGTACCACTCTATTTCATGTTGTTACATGCACTCATTGGCACTATCATGCCATTCCCGGGTAACGGTGGGAGTCCGTCGCGACCTACTATAGGGTTCAGCCGGCAGCTTCAAGGCGAGTTCACTGTATTCCTTCTGCCGTCTTGCATCAACCGGCGGCTTTCTGAGAGAATTCCTGACAGTTACTATTCCTTTTCATAGCCTTTTTCAAATGTCTTTGGTAATACTAACACAAAAAAGTGCATTTGTGTATGATTAAATTTAATCACTTATATTGATATATTTTAATAAGGAATCTGACCGCTCTTGCTATATTTATTCCAAACACTCTGATATTGGAAAGTTGCCACAATAGCATAAATTGCTGCCACAAGAATCAGCCATCCGCCAAACGTTCCTGACGAAAGGAATACGTAAATGGTATTAATGACGCCATAGACACAAAGTAAAATAGAGCATACACGGCTCTGCGCAAGATGAATAGCAAGTCCGAGTCCGAGCATAATTGCAACATCAATCAGTGAGGTATAAGTATGTAAAAAAGCAATAAGAAGCAGATTAATTCCTACACATATATAAATGATAACAGAAGAAGCAATAATATTTCCTCTGTATTTCTTGCAGAGTGGAGAATGATAGAAATCGTGTTTACTCATTCCCTGTGGAACCTGATTCGGTGCAGCGTATGGATTGCCATAAGGATATTGCTGAGCATTGTTAAACTGAGGCTGTCCATTATAAGGGTTCTGCTGAGCATTGTTAAACTGAGGCTGTCCATTATAAGGGTTCTGCTGAGCGTTATTAAATTGGGGCTGTCCATTATAAGGATTTGGCTGTCCGTTGTATGGACGCTGGTTTGGCATTGGAGCCGGTGCACCGCAGTTCGGGCAGGTTCTAAAGTTATCCGGATATTGTGTTCCACATGATTGACATTGCATAAAATGTCTCCCCCTTTTGTATTCATTATATTATATAAGGTAATGCAGATGTATTGTATTCAGGTCGTTGACAGAATGAAATCATCTTTCTCTCAAAAACCTTAAAAATATCATCGAATCACCTATATCATATTATTCTATCTGTTTTCCTGATATCTGTAAACAATAAAATAAGAAGAAATCCCCATCTGCCTTACACGCTGGCATCAATATGAGCTGCTTTTTTGCGGAGCCCGGAAAGATGGATATTAATTTCGCGTCGTACAGACTGAGCAGTGACAGGTTCTTCACCAGACTTATCGTCATGCTCTGCTTTGACCAAATCGGCAGTGTGCTTATCTGAGCCATCATCCGCTGCACCCACAGACTCTTCGGCAGAATCTGAACCGGAAGAGATTTCTGCATTATCGGTAGAATCGGATGTCGTTGCATCGGTTGAATCGGCAGAACTTTTATCCTTATCGGCTGGACTTACATCTTCGTAAGGCTCTTTGTCCGGTTTTGTCTGATATTCCGGCGTCTTGGTATAATCATTGTGTTCTTTTTCGATGGCATAGGTGCGCTTTAAAATCCGCTCTAACATAGCCTTTTTCTTGGCTTTTGGAATGTGTGGGTCATTGGAAACCGTCTTAACCTCAGACATAAACTGCCCCATCTTATAGAGCTTTAGCTTCTCAACGTCCTTTTTGGTACGGCAGTTTTGAAGCTGTTTACGGTAAGCTGCCACTTCTTCCTTTAGCTTTTCATGTTCTTTTAGGGCATCCGGATTGACTTTTTCTAAATACTGTTCTTCCTCCGGAGTTAATTCCTGACCGGAATCTAATTTTGCCTGAAGCTCCTGCTGGAAATTACTTTCATGCATCTGGGAAATCTGTTCCTGATAATGCTGTAACAGGCGTTCCTCCTGGGTCAGCTCCTGGTTCCGTTCTTTTTTGGTGGGACGCTGCGGGAGCCCCTGTTCCTTCTTGCGTTGGGAAAGAACCACAAGTGAGTTTTCGAGTTTGAGATTCATATCTTTTCCTCCTTGAAAAGTTCTGTGAAAATCCATTTTCACATATGCCGTTAATGAGAATCTACTATATAAATAATATCGGCAAAATAAAATAAGACTTTACAACAAAACAAACAATTGCTATTCTAAATATTAAGTAATTTAAGAGGAGGACATTTTATGTTTAACAGTAACGTGCTGTGGATTCTTGCGGCATTTGTGGTATATATGGGTGTGATGATTGCCATAGGTGCGAAATATATGAAAAGTACAAAGAATTCAGAAGATTATTTTCTTGGAGGAAGAGGCTTAAGCGGCTGGGTGGCAGCATTAAGCGCACAGGCATCTGATATGAGCGGATGGCTTCTGATGGGACTTCCGGGTGCGGTATATGCATTTGGAACCGGTCAGGCATGGATTGCTATTGGACTGTTTATTGGAACGGTCTGCAACTGGATATTTATTTCCGGAAGACTGCGCAGATATACCATCCGTGCCAATAACTCCCTGACTTTACCGGAGTATTTCCAGAATCGTTTCCATGATAAGAAGAATGTGTTGTTGTGTATTTCTTCTATAGTAATAGTCGTATTCTTCCTGGTATATACTGCATCTGCATTTGCAGCAGGCGGAAAATTGTTCCATGCAGTAACCGGTGTTGATTATACCGTAGCTTTAACCATCGGTGCAGTTGTTATTTTACTGTATACCTTCATGGGAGGTTTTATGGCAGTATGTGTAACAGACTTTATCCAGGGAATGCTGATGCTGGTTGCACTTCTTGCAGTGCCTCTGATGGCATATGCGGTGGTAAGTGGCAATGGCGGATTAAGAGAACTTTTAGATGCCAGCGGAGTAGCAGGAGGAAGCGATTCCTATATGAGCCTCTGGCAGAATGGTGGAGAGCCATATCGTGCCATCGATATTATTTCACAGCTCGCATGGGGATTGGGATATTGCGGAATGCCTCATATCCTGACCAGATTTATGGCGGTAAAGAGCCAGAAAGAATTAAATAAATCCAAAGGTATTGCAATTGTCTGGGTAGCATTATCCTTAACCTTTGCCTGCATCATCGGTGTGGTTGGAAGAGCGTACCTGTATCCGGAAGTGCTTGGAAGCGCCGGGGCAGATTCTGCGGAAAATGTATTCATTAATATGATTACACATTTGTTTACGAAGCAGTATGCATTGCCGTTTGTTGCAGGAATCTTCCTGTGCGGAATCCTTGCAGCAATTATGTCTACTGCAGATTCACAGCTTTTAGTAACTGCATCTTCCGTATCAGAAGATATATACAAAGGTGTAGTAAATAAAGAAGCAAGTGATAAAAAGGTTCTTATGGTCAGTCGTATTACCGTAGTGGTAGTTGCGATTATTGCTTATATCATTGCACTGAATCCGAACAACTCCATTATGGGACTGGTATCCAATGCATGGGCAGGCTTTGGCGCTGCATTTGGACCACTGGTAGTATTGTCACTATTCTGGAAGCGTACGAACAAACCGGGAGCAATTGCAGGAATTGTATCCGGTGGTGTGGCAGTTATCATCTGGGATTATATTCCTTTGATGAAAAACGCAGACGGTGCCATGGTAACACTTGGAACCGGAACCGGAATCTATTCCCTTCTGGTAGGATTCTTCTTAAGTTTAATCTGTATCGTAATTGTGAGTCTTTGTACCAAAGCTCCAAACGAAGAAATGCAGAAAGAATTTGCAGACGTTGCTGACAAGAGCAATACTAATCCTTGCTGTGACATTGATAGCGTTGAAGCGCGAGGTTGCTGCCGATAAGAAACAGCAGGTTTTCCGTGGAGCGAATGTCAAGTTAAGAAACTGGCGACAAGTCACTGTATCACGAATATGGTCTACAGAGGTAGAAACAACGTGTGTAAAGCTTATGACACACACGGAGAAGTGTACAGTCACCGCTTGTCGTACTCGAAAAAGTGCGAAAAGGAGGCGACTTTTTTTATGGCAAGTCAAGTAATGAGAATCACATTGAAAGCTTATGATCACGAATTAGTAGATTCATCAGCAACAAAAAATCATCGAGACTGTAAAGAAAAACGGATCACAGGTGAGCGGACCGGTGCCGCTGCCAACTAAGAAAGAGGTAGTTACTATTCTTAGAGCAGTACACAAGTACAAAGATTCCAGAGAACAGTTCGAGCAGAGAACTCATAAGAGACTGATTGATATCATTGCTCCGACACAGAAAACAGTTGATGCATTATCAAGATTAGAAATGCCGGCTGGTGTCTACATCGATATCAAAATGAAATAAAGTCAAAACAAGTAGTAAATCCTGAGGGGCCGCAAAGGCTTTCTAGGATGAACGGGAAACCGTTCCGCTGTAGAAAAAACAGGAGGAAAGATAATGAAGAAAGCAATTTTAGCAACAAAAGTCGGAATGACTCAAATCTTCAATGCAGACGGCGTATTAGTGCCGGTAACTGTATTACAGGCTGGTCCTTGTGTAGTAACACAGATTAAAACTGTTGAAAACGACGGATACAGTGCAGTACAGGTTGGTTTTGTTGACAAGAAAGAAAAAGTTGTAAACAAAGATGCCAACGGTAAGAAAGAAATCAGAAACAGACATGGCGTAAACAAAGCTGAAATGGGACATTTCAAAAAAGCTGGTGTGTCTGGAAAGAGATTTGTAAGAGAGTTCAAGCTTGAAAATGCAGCTGATTATAATCTTGCAGATGAAATCAAAGCAGATATCTTTGCAGAAGGCGATCATGTAGACGCAACTGCAATTTCTAAAGGTAAAGGATTCCAGGGCGCTATTAAGAGACTTGGTCAGCATAGAGGACCTATGGCTCACGGTTCTAAATTCCATCGTCATCAGGGTTCCAATGGTTCCTGTTCTACACCTAGCCGTGTATTCAAGGGCAAAGGAATGCCGGGACATATGGGAAGCGTTAAGATTACAACTCAGAACCTTGAAGTTGTAAGAGTAGACGCAGAGAACAACCTGCTTTTAATCAAAGGTGCTGTTCCAGGACCTAAGAAAGCTTTAGTAACAATCAAAGAATCAGTAAAAGCAGCAAAATAGTGCATTTAAGAAAGGAGGAACACACAGATGGCTAAAGTATCTGTTTATAATATGGAAGGCAAAGAAGTTGGCAATATGGACTTAAACGATGCTGTATTCGGTGTAGAAATTAACGAACATCTGGTACACATGGCAGTAGTTCAGCAGTTAGCTAACAATCGTCAGGGAACTCAGAAAGCTAAGACACGTTCTGAAGTATCCGGTGGCGGAAGAAAACCTTGGAGACAGAAAGGAACTGGTCATGCAAGACAGGGTTCAACAAGATCTCCACAGTGGACTGGCGGTGGTACAGTATTCGCTCCAGTACCAAGAGACTATTCTTTCAAATTAAACAAGAAAGAAAAGAGAGCAGCTTTAAAATCTGTTTTAACATCTAAAGTTCAGGAAAATAAATTCATCGTTGTTGATGAGCTGAAATTAGACGAAATCAAAACAAAGAAATTCGCAGAGGTTATGAACAATCTGAAAGCAGACAAAGCATTAGTTATTTTAGGCGATATGGATACAAACGTAATCAAATCCGCTGCAAACATTGCAACTGTTAAGACAACACAGACCAGCGAAATGAATGTATTTGATGTATTGAAATATGACACAGTAGTAGCAACAAAGGCTGCTGTTGAAAAAATCGAGGAGGTGTATGCATAATGGCAAACGTACAGTATTATGATGTAATCCTCAAACCAGTAGTAACTGAGAAGAGTATGGCAGCTATGGGAGAAAAGAAATATACTTTCTTAGTACATCCGGAAGCTAACAAAACCATGATCAAAGAAGCAGTTGAGAAAATGTTCGAAGGCGCTAAGGTTGCCAAGGTTAACACAATGAACCAGGAAGGCAAGAACAAAAGACGTGGCGCTGTAGTTGGAAAAACTGCAAAAACAAAGAAAGCTATCGTTCAGTTAACAGAAGATAGTGCAGATATCGAGATTTTCTCCGGACTGTAAAATCCGGGAAACTCAGCTAGGCACAGAAAAGTGCGATAATAAACTTATTTATTGAAAGGAGAAAAACAATGGGAATTAAGACATACAACCCATATACACCTTCCAGAAGAAATATGACTGGATCTGATTTCTCTGAAATCACAAAGAAGACTCCTGAGAAATCCCTTACAACTTCTTTAAAGAAGAACTCCGGTCGTAACAATCAGGGTAAAATTACCGTAAGACACCAGGGTGGGTGGAAACAGAAGAAAATACAGAATCATCGACTTCAAGAGAAGAAAAAGATGATGTTCCGGCAACCGTAGTTGGTATCGAATATGACCCGAACAGAACTGCAAACATCGCGCTGATCTGCTACGCAGATGGCCAGAAGGCATACATCATCGCTCCTGAAGGACTGAAAGTTGGCCAGAAGGTCATGAACGGACCGGAGGCTGAGGTAAGAGTAGGCAACTGCCTCCCACTGGAGCTTATCCCGGTTGGTACTATGGTACACAACGTAGAGCTTCATCCTGGAAAAGGCGGACAGCTGGTTCGTTCCGCTGGTAATGGAGCTCAGTTGATGGCAAAAGAAGGCAAATACGCAACCCTGCGTCTGCCGTCTGGAGAGATGAGAATGGTTCCGATCGTTTGTCGTGCTTCAATCGGTGTTGTAGGCAATGGCGATCACAGCCTGATCAACATCGGTAAAGCAGGACGAAAGCGTAACATGGGTATCCGCCCGACAGTACGCGGTTCCGTAATGAACCCGAATGACCATCCGCATGGTGGTGGTGAAGGAAAGACCGGTATCGGACGTCCTGGCCCGTGTACTCCATGGGGCAAACCTGCTCTCGGTCTGAAGACCAGAAAGAAAAACAAACAGTCCAATAAGTTCATCGTAAGAAGAAGAGACGGAAAAGCGCTGAATAATAAATAGGATATAGGAGGTTAGAATCCATGGCTCGTTCACTGAAAAAAGGACCTTTTGCTGATGAGAGTTTACTGAAAAAAGTAGACGCCATGAACGAAGCGGGACAGAAGCAGGTTATCAAAACCTGGTCCCGTCGTTCTACAATCTTCCCACAGATGGTAGGACATACAATCGCAGTTCATGACGGTAGAAAGCATGTACCGGTATATGTAACAGAAGATATGGTTGGACACAAACTTGGAGAGTTCGTAGCAACCAGAACCTACAGAGGACATGGAAAGGACGAGAAAAAAAAGTCTAGGCGTTCGCTAGAATCGGATAATCAGTCGAAAAGGAGGTTATATCTATGGCTAAAGGACATAGATCCCAGATAAAGAGAGAAAGAAATGCCAAGAAGGATACCAGACCGTCAGCTAAGTTATCTTACGCTCGCGTCTCTGTCCAGAAGGCATGCTACGTTTTAGATGCCATTAGAGGTAAAGATGTACAGACAGCTCTCGGAATCGTAACTTACAATCCCAGATATGCATCTGAGCTTAATTGCAAAATTATTAAAGTCAGCGATTGCCAATGCTGAGAACAACAACGGAATGAGTGTTGAGAACCTGTACGTAGAGGAGTGCTACGCAAATAAGGGACCTACAATGAAGAGAATCAGACCGAGAGCACAGGGCAGGGCTTACAGAATCGAGAAGAGAATGAGTCATATCACCATCGTGCTGGATGAAAGATAAGGAGGCAAATCATGGGACAGAAAGTTAATCCGCACGGCTTAAGAGTCGGTGTTATTAAAGACTGGAATTCAAAATGGTATGCTGAAGCTGACTTCGCTGATTACTTGGTAGAAGACTACAACATCAGAACATACCTGAAGAAAAAACTGTACAGCGCAGGAGTTGCAAAAATCGAAATCGAGAGAGCTTCCGACAGAGTAAAAGTTATCATTTACACTGCTAAAACCGGGTGTTGTTATCGGTAAAGGCGGCTCTGAAATCGAAAAAGCTAAAAGCAGAAGCTTCAGAAACTCACTTCTAAGAAGCTGATTATCGATATCAAAGAAGTTAAGAGACCGGACAGAGACGCACAGCTGGTTGCTGAGAACATCGCTCTGCAGCTTGAAAACCGTGTTTCCTTCAGACGTGCTATGAAATCTACAATGGGACGTTCTATGAAAGCAGGAGCAAAGGGTATCAAGACTTCCGTATCCGGCCGTCTGGGCGGTGCTGATATCGCACGTACCGAGTTCTACAGCGAAGGTACTATTCCGCTTCAGACATTAAGAGCTGACATCGATTATGGATTCGCAGAAGCAGATACAACCTACGGCAAAGTTGGCGTTAAGGTTTGGATCTACAAAGGCGAGGTTCTTCCGACTAAGGGAAATAAGGAAGGGAGCGATAAATAATGTTAATGCCGAAGAGAGTAAAGCGTCGTAAACAGTTCCGTGGCTCCATGGCTGGTAAAAAGCGCTTAGAGGAAATAAAATTACAAATGGTGAATATGGTCTTGTCGCTTTAGATCCATGCTGGATCAAATCCAACCAGATCGAAGCAGCCCGTATCGCCATGACACGTTACATCAAACGTGGTGGTAAAGTTTGGATCAAAATTTTCCCGGACAAACCAGTAACCGCTCAGCCGGCTGAAACCCGAATGGGTTCCGGAAAAGGTTCTCTGGAGTACTGGGTAGCAGTAGTAAAACCAGGCCGTGTAATGTTTGAACTTGCAGGAGTTCCGGAAGAAGTTGCTCGTGAAGCATTACGTCTTGCTATGCATAAATTACCTTGCAGATGTAAGATCGTTGCTAAGGCAGATTTAGAAGGCGGTGATAACAGTGAAAACAACTAAGTATGTAGAAGATTTAAAAGCAAAGACCATCGCAGAACTTAATGACGAATTAGTAGCTGCTAAGAAGGAACTATTTAATTTAAGATTCCAGAATGCAACCAACCAGCTTGATAACACCAGCCGAATCAAAGAGGTTCGCAAAAATATTGCAAGAATCCAGACCGTTATTACAGAGAAAGCTGAATAATCAACGGTAACATTCTGCTAGAAAGGAGCAATGGTTAAAGATGGAAAGAAATCTTAGAAAAACACGTACCGGTAAGGTAGTAAGCAACAAGATGGACAAAACAATCGTAGTTGCTATCGAAAACCACGTAAAACATCCGCTTTACAAAAAGATCGTGAAAGACACATATAAATTAAAAGCACACGACGAGAACAACGAGTGCGATATCGGTGACACTGTAAAGGTAATGGAAACAAGACCGCTGTCCAAGGACAAGAGATGGAGACTTGTTGAAATCGTCGAAAAAGTGAAATAGTATATAGGAGGTATATCAGCATGATCCAGCAGGAAAGTAGACTGAAGGTGGCTGATAACACTGGTGCAAAAGAGATTCTGTGTATCAGAGTTATGGGCGGATCTACCAGAAGATATGCAAGCATTGGTGATGTAATCGTAGCTACGGTTAAAGATGCAACACCAGGCGGTGTTGTTAAAAAAGGTGATGTTGTAAAAGCAGTAGTTGTTCGTACAGTTAGAGAAACACGCCGTAAGGATGGTTCCTACATCAGATTCGATGAGAACGCTGCAGTTATTATTAAAGATGACAAAACTCCAAGAGGAACCCGTATCTTCGGGCCAGTAGCAAGAGAGCTTCGTGACAAACAGTTTATGAAAATTGTATCCCTGGCTCCAGAAGTACTTTAAGGAGGTACCTGATGGCAAGTTTAAAAATTAAAAAGGTGACACTGTTAAGGTAATCGCCGGTAAAGATAAAGACAAAGAAGGCAAAGTTATCGCAGTTGACACAAAGAACCACAGAGTTCTGGTTGAAGGTGTAAACATGGTTACAAAGCACACCAAACCGTCAGCAGCTAACCAGCAGGGCGGAATCGTTGAAACAGAAGCTTATATCGCAGTTTCAAACGTAATGTACCTGCACAAAGGTCAGCCGACAAGAATCGGATTCAAGATGGACGGAGACAAAAAGTTCGTTTTGCCAAGAAAACTGGCGACGTAATTGATTAATTGAGAGAGGAGGTCGCAAAAGTTGAGTAGACTGAAAGAGAAATACCAGAACGAGATCGTAGACGCATTAATGAAAAAATTCGGATACAAGAACATCATGGAAGTTCCGAAGCTGGATAAAATCGTCATCAACATGGGTGTTGGCGAAGCCAAAGAAAATGCTAAAATTCTGGAAGCAGCTGTAAAAGATCTGGAAACAATTTCCGGACAGAAAGCAGTTCTGACAAGAGCTAAAAAATTCCGTAGCTAACTTCAAAATCCGTGAAGGTATGCCAATCGGATGTAAAGTTACCCTGCGCGGTGAGAGAATGTATGAGTTCGTAGACCGCCTCATCAACCTGTCACTGCCACGAGTACGTGACTTCAGAGGTGTAAATCCTAATGCATTTGACGGAAGAGGAAACTATGCACTGGGTATTAAAGAACAGCTGATTTTCCCGGAAATCGAGTATGATAAAGTTGATAAAGTAAGAGGTATGGATGTTATTTTCGTAACAACTGCCAAGACAGATGAAGAAGCTCGCGAATTATTAACTCAGTTCAACATGCCGTTTGCAAAATAGTTAGGAGGGAAATTTCATGGCTAAAACAGCAATGAAAATCAAACAGCAGCGTAAACAGAAATTCTCCACAAGAGAATATACACGTTGCAATATTTGTGGACGTCCACACGCATTCTTAAGAAAGTACGGAATCTGCAGAATCTGCTTCCGTGAACTGGCTTACAAGGGAGAGATCCCAGGCGTTAAAAAAGCAAGCTGGTAAGATAAATAATGCCCTGCAGCTTACGCAGGAATCAATAAACTGTAGGATATACCAAAAAAGATTCACCGGCAAAGGGAATTCAGGCATGTAATGTGCTTGTTATTCCGGCGGTGATGCGGTATACTGACAGTGTGTACCGTATAAAAATACATGTAAAGTCTGAGAAGAGGAGGAAACTTACATGACAATGAGCGATCCAATCGCAGATATGCTTACAAGAATCCGTAACGCAAACACTGCTAAACATGACACAGTAGATGTACCGGCTTCCAAAATGAAAATTGCTATCGCAAACATTCTGGTAGACGAAGGATACATTAAAAAATACGATCGGGTAGAAGATGGTATCTTCAAAACAATCCATATTGAACGGAAATATGGTGTTGACAAAAACGAAAAAGTTATCACAGGTATCAAGAGAATCTCCAAACCTGGTCTTCGTATTTACGCTGGTAAGGATGAACTGCCAAGAGTACTGGGCGGACTGGGTATTGCAATTCTGTCTACAAACCAGGGTGTTATTACTGATAAAGAAGCCAGAAAGCTGCAGGTTGGCGGTGAAGTTCTGGCATTCGTTTGGTAAGCATTGAGCACTTAGCGAAAACAAGCGTCAGCGTAGTTTGAGGTTAGTGCGAAAGCCCTTCCCGAACCTTAACGAGTACAAACCGCAAGGTGCAGTACGAGTTTAGTTGAGGGAAGATTCATTTCGAATAGATAGAACAGTAATTTACTGAAAACAGAGAGGACACAGGGTCCTTTCCGAAAATTTAAGTAAGGAGGAAAGATACATGTCACGTATCGGAAGAATGCCGGTAGTTATCCCGGCTGGTGTAACAGTTGATATTGCAGAAGGCAATAAAGTTACAGTTAAAGGTGCAAAAGGAACTCTGGTAAGAGAGTTACCTGTTGAAATGGAAATCAAGATCGAAGATGGTCACGTAGTAGTTACAAGACCGAGCGATTTGAAAAAAATGAAAGCTCTGCATGGTCTGACCAGAACTCTGATCCACAACATGGTTGTTGGTGTCAGCGAAGGATATGCAAAAGTTCTGGAAGTAAACGGTGTAGGTTACAGAGCAGCAAAACAGGGCAACAAATTAGTTCTTTCTCTAGGATATTCTCACCCAGTTGAAATGATCGATCCGGAAGGTATTGAGACCAAAGTAGACGGTAACAAGATTGTTGTTAAAGGTATCAGTAAAGAAAAAAGTTGGCCAATACGCAGCTGAAATCAGAGAGCTTAGAAAACCAGAGCCTTACAAAGGCAAGGGTATTAAGTATGCTGATGAAGTTATCAGACGTAAAGTTGGTAAGACTGGTAAGAAATAATTAAGGAGAGTGTGAACATGATTAGTAAAGTATCTAGAACTAAAGTTCGTGAGAAAAAGCACAGAAAACAGCGTAACCGTTTCAGTGGCACTACTGAAAGACCCCGCTTGGCTGTGTTTAGAAGTAATAATCATATGTATGCTCAAATTATCGATGATACTGTTGGCAACACTCTTGTATCTGCCTGCACACTGCAGAAAGACGTAAAGGCAGAACTGGAAAAAACCAATAACGTTGAAGCTGCAGCAAAATTAGGAACCGTAATCGCTAAAAAAGCTCTGGAAAAGGGTATCAACACCGTTGTCTTCGATAGAGGCGGCTTCATTTATCAGGGTAAAGTGAAAGCATTAGCTGATGCAGCTCGTGAAGCTGGTCTTGAATTCTAGGACAAGGAGGAAGAACGATGAAACATACACTTATCGATGCCAGTCAGTTAGAGCTGGAAGAAAGAGTTGTATCCATTAAACGAGTTACAAAAGTTGTAAAAGGCGGACGTAACATGCGTTTCACAGCTTTAGTAGTAGTAGGCGATGGCAACGGACATGTAGGTGTAGGTCTGGGCAAAGCAGCTGAAATTCCCGAAGCAATCCGTAAGGGAAAAGAAGATGCAGCAAAGAAACTGATCAAAGTTGACCTGGATGAAAATGCAAGTATTCCACATGATTATACAGGAAAATTCGGCGGTGCTTCCGTACTGCTGAAGAGATCCCCGGAAGGTACCGGAGTTATCGCCGGTGGTCCGGCACGTAACGTACTGGAAATGGCTGGTATCAAAAACATCCGTACAAAATCTCTGGGATCTAACAACAAACAGAACGTAGTTCTGGCTACAATGGAAGCTCTGAAGAGCCTGAAGAGTCCGGAAGAAGTAGCAAGACTTCGCGGCAAATCTGTTGACGAAATTCTGGCATAAGGAGGATTTGAAAAATGGCAGATACATTAAAAGTTACTTTAGTAAAATCCCCGATTTCCGCAAAACCGAAGCATCGTGCAACGGTTGAGGCTCTGGGACTTAGAAAACTGAACAAGACAGTTGAACTGCCGAACAATGCTGCAACACTGGGTATGGTAAAGCAGGTTCAGCATCTGGTAAAGGTAGAAGAAGCGTAAATCAATATAGGAGGTGTCGAAATGGATTTATCTAATTTAAAGCCTGCTGCAGGTTCTACACATAACGATAATTTCCGTCGTGGACGTGGACATGGTTCAGGAAACGGAAAAACAGCTGGTAAAGGCCACAAAGGTCAGAAGGCACGTTCTGGTGCACCAAGAGTAGGATTTGAAGGTGGACAGATGCCGCTGTACAGACGTATCCCGAAGAGAGGTTTCACTAACAGAAACCCAAGGATATCGAAGCTGTAAACGTAAGTGCATTAGAGAGATTTGACAATGATACAGAAGTTACCATTGCAACTCTGATTGAAGCCGGTGTGATCAAAGACGCAAAAGACGGCGTTAAAATCTTAGGAAACGGAGAACTGACCAAAAAGCTTACTGTTAAAGTAAACGCTTTCAGCGAAGGCGCAAAAGCTAAGATAGAAGCACTCGGTGGAAAAGCAGAGGTGATCTAATGTTTCAAACATTGCGTAATGCATTTAAGGTAAAAGATATTCGTTCAAAAATCTTTTACACCTTTTTAATGCTGGTAGTGGTAAGGCTGGGTTCCCAGCTGCCAATACCTGGCGTTGACAGATCTTACTTTGCAAACTGGTTCTCACAGCAGGTGGGAGATGCATTCAACTTCTTTGATGCATTTACCGGTGGATCTTTTGAAGAGATGTCAATTTTTGCATTAAATATTACCCCTTACATTACGTCATCCATCATTATTGAACTTCTGACGATCGCAATCCCGAAACTGGAAGAGATGCAGAAGGATGGCGAAGAGGGAAGAAAAAAAACTGACAGCTATCACACGTTATGTGACCGTAGGTCTGGCTCTGCTGGAAAGTATCGCCATGGTTATCGGATTTGGCCGTCAGGGACTTATTCCGGATATGACAGCCATGAACGTTATCACAGTTGTTGTATCTCTGACTGCAGGTTCCGCATTCCTGATGTGGGTTGGTGAGAGAATTACAGAAAAAGGCGTTGGAAATGGTATTTCTATCGTCCTGATGATCAACATTCTGTCCCGTGTTCCGAGCGACATCACAACACTGTATGAGACATTTATAAAACCGCAGACGGTTGCCAAAGGTGCTCTTGCAGCTGTGATCATTCTTGCAGTTATCGTTGTTACCGTAGTGCTGGTTATCCTGCTGAACGGTGCAACAAGAAATATTCCGGTTCAGTACGCAAAGAAAATGCAGGGAAGAAAAAAATGGTTGGCGGTCAGTCATCCAGCATTCCTCTGAAAGTAAATACAGCAGGTGTTATTCCTGTTATCTTTGCTTCTTCTCTGATGTCCATGCCATCTATCATTGCGTCATTCATGGGAAGAGGAAACGGAAATGGTATCGGATCCAAGATTTTGAAAGGATTAAGCCAGCAGAACTGGTTTAGTCTGTCAAATCCAGTTTATACACTGGGATTTGTCCTGTATGCGGTTATGATCGTATTCTTCGCATATTTCTATACTTCTATCACCTTCAACCCGATTGAAGTAGCAGACAATATGAAAAAACAGGGTGGATTTATCCCGGGTATTCGTCCTGGTAAACCGACTCAGGATTATCTGGAGAAGATCCTGAACTATATTATCTTTATTGGAGCTATTGGACTTCTGATCGTCTGCACGATCCCAATCGTATTCAATGGTGCTTTTGGAGCTTCCGTATCTTTCGGAGGAACATCCATCATCATTATCGTTGGCGTTGTGCTTGAAACATTAAAGCAGATTGAGTCCCAGATGCTTGTACGCAATTATCGAGGATTCTTGAGTGAATAAAAGTGTGCGTCTCATCTGCCAGATCGTTAAGATCTTGACAGATGAGATTGCGCACTAAACTGCGTTATGGGAAAAATTAAAAATGTTGCTTAAAACAGCATTTACATAAAAAGCGAAATGGGGGTATTTTACTATGAAAATCATTATGTTAGGTGCACCTGGTGCCGGAAAAGGAACACAGGCAAAAAAGATTGCTGCAAAATATCAGATTCCACATATCTCTACCGGAGATATTTTCCGTGCAAATATCAAAAATGGAACGGAACTTGGAAAGAAAGCCAAAACATATATGGATCAGGGACTTTTAGTTCCGGATGAGCTGGTAGTGGATCTGGTAGTGGACAGAGTTCAGCAGGCAGACTGTGCAAAAGGTTATGTACTGGACGGATTCCCGAGAACCATTCCTCAGGCAGAAGCACTGGATGTAGCACTTGCGAAACTGAACGACAAAATTGACTATGCGATCAACGTTGAAGTACCGGATGACAACATCATTAACCGTATGGGCGGCAGAAGAGCATGCGTTGGCTGCGGAGCTACTTATCATGTAGTATTTAACGCACCGAAGCTGGAAGATACCTGCGATTCCTGCGGCGAAAAACTGATTCTGCGTGATGATGACAAACCGGAAACCGTTAAGAAACGTCTGGATGTATACCATGAACAGACTCAGCCATTGATTGATTACTATAAGAAGGCCGGAGCACTGCGTGAAGTTGACGGCACAGTTGATATGGAAGATGTATTCCAGGCAATTGTTAAGGTGTTAGGAGAGTAAAAAAGATGTCAGTATCAATAAAATCTGCACACGAAATCGAACTTATGAGAGAATCCTGCAGGAGACTTTCCATTGTTCATAAAGAACTGGAAGAGGCAATCAGACCGGGGATTTCTACTTTGGATATTGACCGACTGGGCGAAAAAACTGATCAGAAGCCTTGGCGGTATTCCAAACTTTCTTCATTATAATGGCTATCCTGCTTCTATCTGCGTTTCTGTAAACGATGAAGTAGTGCATGGTATTCCAAGCAAACATCGTATTCTGCAGGAAGGCGATATCGTAAGTCTGGATGCAGGTCTGATCTACAAAGGATTTCATTCCGATGCAGCCAGAACCCATGCAGTCGGCAAGGTATCACCGGAAGCACAGAAGCTGATGGATGTGACAAAACAGAGTTTCTTTGAAGGAATCAAATACGCAAAAGCCGGTCATCATTTAAATGAGATCGGAGCTGCAATCGGAGATTATGCAGAAAGCTTTGGTTACGGAGTTGTAGAAGAGCTTTGCGGACACGGAATCGGACGCAACCTGCATGAAGATCCGCAAATTCCAAACTTCAGACAGAAGAGACGCGGAATCAAACTGGTTCCAGGTATGACACTGGCAGTAGAGCCAATGATCAACATGGGACGAAAAGATGTCTACTGGAAAGACGATGACTGGACAGTTGCAACAGAAGACGGTCAGTATTCAGCACATTATGAGAACACGATCCTGATTACCGACGGTGAGCCGGAAATCCTGACCTTATACAGAGAGTAAGGAGAAATCATGGAACAGATAATGTGCGGGATGCTTGCCCGCTCAAAGGCCGGACATGATGCTAAGCTGAGAATGAACTTTATCCGTATCCTTCCGGTACGTAACAGTAACCAAAATACGGTTGACCTGTCAAAAGTACCGGCCATCTGTTCGAGTACCTTCTCTGGAATTGTTCATTTTGCACATTACTAAAAGCTCCTGGTTTGCCGGGGGTCGCTTAAGCGGAACAGTCCTTCAGGCCAAATTTCAAAACACAGAACAGAAAAAGACAGAGATAGAGTAACGGAAACTTGCTACCGTCACTATGCCTCTGTCTTTTGATGTCCGGCATACTTACACTTCTCTTTTTATTGCACCGAAAGAAAAAATACCATCTACACTATCTGCCAGGCAGGCTACATTTGTGGAAGCGAAAAGTTGCTCTGGCAAATATTTGTGGCTGAAAGATGCCTTCTGCTTAAGAGACAGCGTTCAGGCCAGGAGCTTTTGGCAATGTTCAGACGAGGTGCATTGTAAAACATGGTGCGTAAAATAATACAGCCATGATGAATTCGAAAACAAATCGCTCTGACGGTAGCAAGGCTTCCGTCGTGAGGTTTGCGATGCTGCCGCCCCAGAGAGCCGCTGTCTGAGCCTCGAAGAGGCGAGTTTAGGCGAAGGGCGGCTAACAGGCGAGCGAACCGAACAGGAAACGCAGCGTGTCAGGAGATTGTTTTCGAATCATCATGGCGTCATATTTTACGTATAAGTTTTCTCTTGGCCCACTTTTCTTTTATTTCTGCCGCTTTCTTATGGATTCCCTTAAATGCCTGTTTTCCGACTTTCTTTAAAGTGGTTGTTTTCACAGTGATCTTTTTCAGATTTTTGCATCCGGAGAATGCTTTTGCACCGATTGTGGCAACATTTTTGCCAATCGTTACGCTGGTGATTTTCTTTTTTGCCTTTCAGGGCATTTGCCTTGACGGAAGTGATGCGGTATGCAGTATTGTTGATCTTCACGGAAGCGGCGATCGATACTTTTTTCACATTCTCATCGGCAAGACCTGCAAAGGCAGCGGTTTTTTTTGCGGTATTCGTGATCTGATAAGAGTACTTGCCAACAGCAACGATGTCTCCCTTTTTCAAAACCTTTGTTGTATCGGAAGTGCCAGGGTTGGACGGTTGATTGTCTGTCGGCTTATCCGAGTAGGAGTTGGTGTTGGATCCGGAGTCGGATCTGGTTTTGGTTCCGGATCTGGTTTTGGTTCCGGATCTGGAATCGGGTCCGGTGTGATCTCTTTTGTAAGTTCAGAAGCGAACGTTACTTGTTTGCTGTTTGTTTTATCAGTTCCGGTGACACGAAGGGTGTAATCTTTTGTTTTATCCAATGTATCCAGGGAAATGCTGCCGTTTGCATCATAAGCTGTTGTTTTGGAAATGGATGTTCCGTTCTGGGCGGTCAGTGTCAGAGTTACATCACGCAGCCCATTTGTATAAGAAGCAAACTGATTCATGGCAAGGGAAGCCTGATCATCTTTCTGCTCTGCAACGACTTTGATATTGGAGGCATCTGTCCAGTCACTCAGTGCATAAGAGAAATTTGCCAGTTCGGAATTTGCCTGATACAGGTTCAGCTCTTTGATGATCTGCTGGAACATGGCGATGTTGCCGCGTCCGTTTGGATGCAGGCCGTCCGGTGAGAACCAGCCACAGTTGAGGCTATCTGCATCTGCGTAGTTTGGATTGCTCAGGTTGTCATTGCGAACCGTATCGTGATAATTGTTCCAGTTTTCAAGATGATTGACAACAGCGATCTCCAGTCCCGGTATTTCTGTTTTCATTTCTTTTGCTACTTCCGGGATCGAAGCAAAGAACGCCTCGAAAGTCTCCTGACGCTGACCATAATTGATCATTGCACATGGAACACGCAGAACAATGCGGGTATTGGCATTGTTTTTTGTGGATTTCACGAATCAGAGTTTTATAACGATTCTTGAATTCGGTAACGCTGATCGCACCGTTGCTGGTGGAGCCGGTAGCTGCGACGTTGTTTTCACCATTTTTTGCACAGTCGTTTGTGCCGAGCATAATGACAGCGACATCCGGCTGGTAGCGTTTCAGCCGCGTTTCAATCTGATCCAGAGTCGTTGCGATGGTGGCGTTGGAAACGCCGGTATTGATCACAACGTCATCTTTTCTTCCGAGTTCATCCAGATATTTGGCAAAAAGCTGCGGTACGTTGTCGTAGCCGTTTGTTACAACGCCATGTGTGATACTGTCGCCCATAAACAGGTAAGTTAAAGCTTTTTCGGATTTCAGCAGATCAGAGAAATCGTACTCAGAATCGGAAGTTTCAGAAATAAGTGTACCGGTAGAGCCATCCGTAATCTTGATGCTGACCGGTTTATAGGTTTCCGTTATACCATCGGAGCGGCTGTTGTCGCTGACCGTCAAAGTGTAAGTTTCTCCTGCCTTCAGACCGGATACCGTGAAATCAGAAGCAGAAGCACTGCCTGAGAAAATCTGTCCGTTACTGTCCGTCAGCGTGTAGGTAAGTTTTGCACCGGGTCAGAAACGCCGCCTGCATGAACTTCCAGAGTGGTGCCGTTTGCTTTTGCGGTGATCTGATCAGCATTTTCCTTCTTTTCTGTGCGGTAAGAGCCTGGTGCGAGGTTTTTCAGGTGAAAATTGTAGGAAGTTGTAGTGCTTCCGAAGCCAAGTGCGTTTTTCAGAAGGTTTGCAGCCGCCTGATGACCTTCCAGTGTCAGAGTGCCGTCATCGTTGATATTGGAAACTGCGATAGAAGAGAAATCTACGATTTTTGCATCTTCAGAGACAACGGCATCAATGGCAGCTTTGTAAAGAGCAATGTTTGTATTCTGCACAGGGTCTTTGGATGGATAAGGGGTGATCACAACGGCAAGTTTTCTGGAAGCATTGATTTTATCCACCAGTTTTTTCAGATTTTCTTTGAAGGTATCCAGTCCTGCCTGGCCTTTGCTGTAGTCTTCGGCACCAACTGAGATGGCTACTGCCTCCGTGTGGTAAGCATCGATCTGTCTGTCGTAATCTGCAAGAATAGAAGCAACATCGGAACCGCGACGGGCTGTATTGAATACGAAACGTCCTCTTTCAATATAGCTGCCGCCGCTGCGCATGGTATCCTCAAAAGCCCAATCCAGTTACGGATGGTAGAGGAGTTTTTAAAATCGGCAACCGCCTCTGTACCGCCGGTGAAGAGCCATGTCTTGCCGGTTCCGCTCTGACGCATGGCATTGAGTTTGGCAGTGACCGAGCTGACCTGTTCGTAGGAGATGGATTTCAGGTCATCCATGCTGTAGGCTTTGTCGATCACGGTGATAAAATCAATCTTACCGTTAAAATTGGCAGAAGCGTAGTCGTTGTTGTTGACACCGACATAAGAACCGCCGCCGATCTGAAGCAGGTTGTAGTCTGCCCCGGCTCCCTGGTTAAAGCCTGCTTTCCAGGAACTGCCCCAGGTGTTGGAAGCATAGTTCAGGTCCGTGCCGTCTACGGCGATGCGTACGTTGTCATTGACATAATTAAGAGACGGCAGGAAACTGATAGCAACGGTATGCCAGTTTCCATCGGCAAGGCTGACATTGAAAGAACCCTTCAGGCCGCCGGCAGGTGCACCATCTGCTTTTTTTGTATTACGCATCACAAGACGCAGTTTGCCGTCACGGATCGAGACCGTCATATTTTTACCGGTGGTGGTCAGTGCATCGCTACCGGCACCAAAGAGCAGACCATCGGATGAAGTCTTAAAACGAAGGATGATCGTCTGATCGTTCTGAGTCGTTTTCAGATTTTTCAATACATCCATGTACTTGGCATTTTTGGAGTAATCGATTCCGCCGGAACCATCAAATGACTGACCGGACAGATCAAGATCAAATGCTCTTTTGCTGCTCTGAAGCTGCAAAGCCTCGCTTCGGACAGAGGCAGAGGTTATGTTCTCTTCTGATATTGGTGCCGGGAACTGTGACTGGATATAAGCATCAGACAGCACATTTCTGGCAGAATAGTCGCTGGCAAGAACAGAAACAGATGCAGGCGAAACGACGGATGAGGTCAGTATGCCGAAAGCAAGCCCCATAGACAATAATCCATGTTTTGTTTTTTTACTTAAAATCATATTTTTCTCCCTTATTTTTGTGATGTCACAAGATGTCTGTTCAGTTTCTATGTGCCGGAGTCTATCTCAAACCTGTATTAGTACAGTGTACTCATGCAGCTGTAAAATCTGACAGATCTCCTTACTGCAAAAGAAATAGGAATCTTTTGTGAAACGCCGTGACAAGCAAAGAGCCATTATCGTTATTGTCCATATGATTCTTAACGTCATCTACCAGATGCTGCCTACGGACATCCTGTGTAAGTATTGCATGGTTTTATGGCTTTTGAGCCTGGTATCTTTACAATACCGATAATTATGCACATATAATAGCATATATTCTGTAAATATTCCACAAAAAAATATATTTTGCATTATATAGAAAGAAAAATAGGCTTGCAATTTAAAAAGACAGGTGCTATACTGATATTCGGACTTTGCGGAATTACGCAATTTTTATGTCCATTTGCACCTGATTTTAGGGGTAACATTGGTGAAAGGAGGCAGAACCATGAAGGTTAGATCATCAGTGAAACCGATTTGCGAAAAATGCAAAATCATCAAAGAAAGGGAAGCATCAGAGTCATCTGTGAGAACCCGAAACATAAACAGCGTCAGGGTTAATTTATAACAAACTGACAAGAGAACTGTTTATTTGAATTAAGTGCGGCTGCAGTATGAACCGCCAGGCGGCGTTGTTTATACTGATAACAATATATATGGGTGAGAAAGGGACGACAGTCCCGTGTGTCAGAAGATATCGGCTGACTGTCGCAGACCATGATATATTGCTTGTAATACCGGATTTGTGAGTACCGTCGCAAATACGGAAAGGCTGTACGGTTTTTTGTGCGGCTGGGCGGACGGTTTTGCCGTAAGCCTCAATTAGGGACAATATAAGGAAGAATGAAAATGTACACATCATTTCAGACGTTATCATACCCGGATGGCGGGCTGTACATAACATTCTCAAAGAAAATGGAGGAATAATTACATGGCACGTATTGCTGGTGTAGACTTACCAAGAGAAAAACGTATTGAAATTGGTCTGACTTACATCTACGGTATCGGTAGAGTAAGCGCTAACAAAATCCTTGCAGATGCAAAGGTTAATCCGGATACTCGCGTAAGAGATCTGACTGACGAAGAAGTAAGCAGAATCCGTGACGTAATGGACGAACATTTTACAGTAGAGGGTGATTTGAGAAGAGAGATCGCTCTGAACATTAAGAGACTGCAGGAGATCGGATGCTACAGAGGAATCCGTCACAGAAAAGGACTTCCTGTTCGTGGTCAGAAGACAAAGACCAACGCAAGAACAAGAAAAGGTCCTAAGAGAACTGTAGCAAACAAGAAGAAATAAGACCTGAGCAGGAAATTGCAAAGCAGATCAAGTTAACTATAGAAAGCGAAAAGAAAGTAGGTTAGTTTAAAATGGCGAAAAAAGTTACCAAAAAAGTGACAAAAAAGCGCGTAAAGAAAAACGTTGAACGCGGACAGGCACATATTCAGTCATCTTTCAATAACACAATCGTTACTCTGACAGATGCTGAAGGTAATGCTTTATCCTGGGCAACTGCCGGCGGTCTGGGATTTAAGGGTTCAAGGAAATCTACTCCGTATGCAGCGCAGATGGCTGCTGAAACTGCTACCAAGGCAGCTTTAGTCCATGGTTTAAAGACTGTTGACGTTATGGTAAAGGGACCGGGTTCAGGACGTGAGGCTGCTATCCGTGCACTTCAGGCTTGTGGTCTTGAAGTAACAAGCATCCGCGACGTAACACCTGTTCCACACAATGGTTGTCGTCCACCGAAACGTAGAAGAGTCTAATTAGGAGGTTAGCGAAATGGCAGTAAATAGAGTTCCTGTTCTTAAGAGATGCAGATCCCTGGGTATGGATCCGATTTACTTAGGATATGATAAAAAATCCAATAGAGAGCTGAAGAGAGCAAACCGTAAAGTGTCTGAGTACGGTCTGCAGCTTCGAGAAAAAACAGAAAGCAAAATTCATCTACGGTGTTCTGGAAAAACCTTTCCGTAACTACTACAAGAAAGCTGACCAGATGCCTGGTATGACAGGTAGCAACCTGATGACTATTCTGGAGATAAGACTGGACAACGTAGTATTCCGTCTTGGACTTGCAAGAACAAGAAAAGAAGCAAGACAGATCGTTGACCATAAGCATGTTTTAGTAAACGGCAAGAAGGTAAACATTCCTTCTTACTTAGTAAAAGCTGGCGACGTTATCGAAATCAAAGAAAAATGCAAATCTATGCAGAGATATACAGATATCGTAGAAGTAACAGGCGGCAGACTGGTACCGGAATGGCTGGATTGCGATATGGAAGCACTCAAAGGTACAGTAAAAGAGCTTCCGGCAAGAGAAGTGATTGATGTTCCTGTAAACGAGATGCTTATCGTCGAGCTGTATTCTAAGTAATAAATAGCACCGTACTACGGTGCGTAGAACCCTCATACACCAAATAACCCAACAAGGAGGGACTATATGTTCGATTTTAATAAACCTAAAATTGAAATAGCTGAGATTTCAGAAGATAAGAAATACGGAAGATTTGTTGTTGAACCTCTGGAAAGAGGTTATGGTACAACACTCGGCAATTCACTTAGAAGAATCATGCTTTCTTCTTTACCTGGAGCAGCAGTAAGCCAGGTTAAAATCGAGGGCGTTCTTCATGAATTCAGCTCCATCCCTGGAGTAAAAGAAGACGTTACAGAGATCATCATGAATATCAAGTCCCTTGCTATTCAGAACAACAGCGAAACAGATGAGCCGAAAGTTGCATACATCGAGTTCGAAGGCGAAGGCGTTGTCACCGCTGCTGATATCAAGGCAGACTCCGATATCGTAATCATGAATCCGGATCAGGTAATCGCAACCCTGAACGGCGGTACAAACTGCAAACTGTATATGGAACTGACCATCACCAAGGGCAGAGGCTATATCAGTGCGGATAAAGGAAAAACAGATGATATGCCGATCGGTGTGATCGCAGTAGATTCTATCTACACACCGGTTGACCGTGTAAACTATAAAGTTGAGAATACCCGTGTAGGTCAGATTACCGATTACGATAAACTGACCATGGATATCTGGACAAAGGGAACTCTGGATCCGGACGAGGCAGTCAGCCTGGCAGCTAAGGTTTTAAGCGAGCATCTGAAACTCTTCATCGATCTGTCTGAGAATGCGAAATCAGCAGAGATCATGATTGAAAAAGAAAGCAATGAGAAAGAAAAGGTTCTGGAGATGAACATCGACGAACTGGAACTTTCCGTACGTTCCTACAACTGTCTGAAGAGAGCCGGTATCAATACCGTTGAAGAACTTTGCAACAGAACTTCTGAAGATATGATGAAAGTCCGTAACCTGGGACGTAAATCTCTGGAAGAAGTACTTGGCAAGCTGAAAGAGCTGGGATTACAGCTCAACCCGAGCGAAGAATAAAATTCAACCCGAGTTATATACAGTGCAGGCGGATAGCAGCCTTGGCAATCCCGGCACTGGACATTATGGACAAGACAGCATCTGTCAAGTAAGCCCGAAGAGCATTGGCAGATGTTCCACAAATGGAGGAAAATAAAATGGCAGGTTATAGAAAACTTAGCAGAACAGCAGACCAGAGAAAAGCCCTGATCAGAGGACAGGTTACATCTCTGCTGTATCATGGTAAAATCGTTACTACAGAAGCAAAAGCAAAAGAAATCCGCAAAGTTGCTGAAGGCCTGATCGCTCTGGCTGTAAAAGAAAAAAAGACAACTTTGAAACAGTAACTGTTACAGCTAAAGTTGCTCGTAAAGACAAAGACGGTAAGAGAGTAAAAGAAGTCGTAGATGGCAAGAAAGTAACTGTATACGATGAAGTACAGAAAGAAATCAAAAGAGACAATTCTTCCAGACTGCACGCTCGTCGTCAGATGCTGAAAGTTCTGTATCCGGTAACAGAAGTTCCTACAGAAGCAGCAGGAAAGAAGAAAAACACAAAACAGGTAGACATGGTAGACAAACTGTTTACAGAGATCGCTCCGAAATACGAAGGACGTAACGGTGGTTACACAAGATTCGAGGCGGCTTTTGTGCTATCAGGATGTAAAGCTGCCAGGCATTTTGCCCTTAACATCATTTAGAACATAAAATGGAAACGAATCGTATTTATCGGAAAGGAGACAGAAAATCATGATTTATATAGGAAGCCATATTTCATCATCCAAAGGCTATGCGGCCATGGGAAGACAGGCCTTGAAGCTTGGGGCGGATACCTGTGCTTTTTTTACCCGCAACCCCAGAGGCGGAAGTGCGAAGGAAATCAGACAGGAAGATGTGGATAAATTTTTGAAAATTGCAGAAGAGGGTGGATTTGGGAAACTGGTGGCACATGCACCGTATACTTTAAATGCCTGTGCAGCCAGAGAAGAAGTACGTACCTTTGCCAGAGAGGCATTTGCCGATGACCTGAGGCGTATGGAATATATTCCAGGCAATTATTATAATTTTCACCCGGGAAGCCATGCGGGACAGGGAACCGAGGAAGGAAGCCGCCTGATTGCGGAAATGCTCAACGAAAATCTGAAAAAAGAACAGACAACAACCGTACTTCTGGAGACCATGGCTGGAAAAGGAACAGAAGTAGGAAGGACGTTTGAAGAGCTGCAAAGTATCATGGAAAAGGTTCAACTTTCCGACAAACTGGGCGTGTGTCTGGATACCTGCCATGTATGGGATGCAGGTTATGATATCGGAAATGATCTCGATGGAGTATGAGAAGAATTTGACCGGGTGATCGGTCTGAAGAGATTGAAAGCGATCCATATCAATGACAGCTTAAATGAGAGAGGCAGCCACAAAGACCGCCATGCAAGGATCGGAGAAGGTAAGATCGGACTTCCGGCATTTGAGCGGATCGTGCGACATCCACACCTTCAAGGGCTGCCGTTTATCCTGGAAACACCGAACGATGAGGAAGGCTGGGCAAAAGAAATTGAGATGCTCCGAAGAGCATCCCAGGATCAGTAAATATCCGGCAGTGTCAGATTAACATTTTCCGGTTCCGGATAATCAACGCCGAATGTATCAACGGTGATTGTGCGGATTACCTGAGGATCGAGCGGAGCATCGTTCCAGTCGGTATCTGTCTCAGCAATTTTATTTACAACATCAAGACCATCGGTCACTTTACCAAAGGCAGCATATGCACCGTCGAGGTGTGGTGCTGCTTTGTGCATGATGAAGAACTGAGAGCCGGCAGAATCCGGATGCATAGCACGGGCCATGGACAGAACACCTGCTTCATGTTTCAGCGGATTATGGAAGCCATTCTGGGAAAATTCGCCGCGGATGGTGTAGCCAGGACCGCCGGTACCATTTCCCAGAGGGCAGCCGCCCTGGATCATGAAACCTTCGATGACTCTGTGGAAAGTCAGACCGTCATAAAAGCCTTTTTTCACCAGGCTGATGAAGTTGTTTACAGAAACTGGTGCGATTTCCGGATAAAGCTCAGCTTTGATCACATCGCCGTTGTCCATTGTAATTGTAATAACTGGATTTTGAGCCATAATTGTATACTTCCTTTCTAAAATGCGGTATAATGATAAAATGCTAGGGTAAAAGATCAAAATGTCGTTCTTGCTTGCAAGATAAGACATTTGAGCTTGTAACCCGCTAAAACATGAGGAAGGAGCGATTTACGTAGTAAATCAGCGGATTCCGAATGTTTTATAGAATTGTGGGAGTTACATTGTAACGGAGCAATTGTGGCATTTTGTAGGATATACCTTCAACAGATATATCCTAGAAAGTATATCATGCAAATTTGCAGGAGACGAGGAGATTTTCAGAGGGGACGCTATCTATGAAAACAGTCGTATTTCATTTACAGGCGAAAACATGTGAAAAAGACATTTCAAAGTTAAAAGAAGAAATTTTGTCTTATAATATAAGAATCGAAGAAAAAAAGAACTTTCCGAGGTAAAAGAAGAAAAAGACAGTATTCTGGCGATTACGGATCAGTTTTCGGATGTTGATTATGCGAAGGAACACAACATCGCAGTTATTTTCTATGAGACACCGGGAACGAACCGCAGTGTGTCCGGTGTGGACATGGTCGTGCAGGGATTTGAAGAGCTGAATGTAGAGTATCTGCAGCTTATTTATATGCGACATCACGGATTGCCGTGGATCATTGCAAAGACGGATCGGATCTGCATCCGCGAGAGCGTGGAGGGGGGATCTTACGGCTTTCCGGAAGCTCTACCAGGAAGAAGGGATGCTGGATTATCTGCCGAATCCGGAGTTTGAAGGTGAGGAAGGAAGAGAAAACTTTCGTCATTATATCCGCAGCATGTACCGTTTTTATAATTACGGGATCTGGACAGTGCTCGAGCGAAAAAGCGGTGCAATTATCGGAAGAGTCGGCATTGAAAACGGAGAATATCAGGGAGAGAACGTACTGGAACTTGGCTATCTGATCGGGAAAGACTGGCGGCGACAGGGATTTGCAAGAGAAGCCGTTTCGATGACGGAACGGTTTGCAGCGGAAGTTTTGCAGGCGGATTCACTTCATGCTTTTATTCACCCGCAAAATGAATCATCTATTGCATTTATTAAAGCAATTGGATACGAAAAACTGGAACTGCCAGGAGAGGACGGAGTTCTGGTCTGGCAAAAAAATCTGCAAAAGGGCAGAATTTAGAAAAGGTTTAGAAAAATTTCTCCGGATTGTTTAGAAAGAGCGATTAATATGAAATAGCTCTCGCAGATGAATGAGCTTAAAAACAAAAGAGGTGGAAAAATGCAAATCGAATTTCAGATTTTAGATGCACTGCAAAAAGATACATACGCCAGTTCTGGATGGCGTGATGTGTCTGATCACATCACTTGGAAATGCCGGGATCATCTGGATTTTACTGACCATTGCCCTGCTGATTAATCCAAAGATCAGAAGAACAAAAGAGGGAACAGCGTGCAGACTTTTCGGGGAATCCGGCAGACGAAGCGGATGTATTTTGCTTGCAGCACTGATTCTTGATCTGATTCTGTGCAACGGTATTTTAAAAATCTGTTTCCAGAGTACGGCCGTATGACATCAGAACATCCATCGAACTTCTGGTAAAAAGACCGGTGGATTATTCGTTTCCGTCCGGACATACGGCAGCTTCTTTTACTGCGGTGGTGGCACTTTCTTTTGCCGGTGAGAAAAGGGCATGGAAAGCGGCACTGGTTCTTGCATGTCTGATCGCATTTTCCAGAATGTATCTGTATGTACACTATCCGACTGATGTGCTCGGCGGTGTGCTGGTTGGGATTGCAGCAGGATATGGCGGATACCGGGTGGTGAAAGCACTGGAACAGTATAAAAGGAAAAATAATACAGCATTTTACGAAAGCCCCGTTCTGTGGTATGATAACAGTCAGATTATTACACTACAGAAAGGGGCATTTTCAATGGGAGATACCTCAAAATATAAAGAAGAAAAACAGATCGCACTCGGGGATCCTAGCTCATGTGGATGCCGGAAAGACGACACTATCCGAATCCATGCTGCACAAGGGCGGTATTGTGGACAATATAGGCAGAGTCGATAAAAAGAATGCCTTTCTCGATAATTACGAACTGGAAAAGGAGCGGGGCATCACAATTTTTTCCAAGCAGGCGGTGTTTCGGATCGGAAATATGAGAGTAACGCTTCTGGATACACCGGGACATGTTGATTTTTCCGCGGAGATGGAGCGGACACTCCAGGTACTTGATTATGCGGTGCTGATCATAAGCGGTGCGGACGGTGTGCAGGGACATACGAGGACGCTCTGGAGACTCCTGGAGCGTTATCAGATCCCGGTGTTTTTGTTTATCAACAAAATGGATCAGTTCAAAGGAAATGATGAGGAAAAGCAGGAAGAGCAGGAGCGTCTCCTTGCCAGTCTTCAGAAAGAACTGAGTACTTCCTGCCTTGATTTTGGCGGAGAATGGGATGCGGCATTTTGGAGAACCTGGCTTTGTGTGAGGAAGAGGTGCTGGAGCATTATCTGGAATCGGGAGAAGTAGAAGAGGCAGATATTGTAAAATGGTCGCACAGCGGAAAGTATTTCCATGCTATTTTGGTTCTGCTCTGAAAGAGGAAGGTGTGGACAAATTTCTGAAAGGTGTGGAAACTTATACGGCAGAAAGAAAATACGGGGATAAGTTTGCAGCCAGAGTTTTCAAGATTGCAAGAGATGCACAGGGAAACCGGCTGACCTACCTCAAAGTGACCGGCGGCGTGCTGAAGGTCAAGATGCTGCTCAAAGGTGAAAATCGCAATGCAGAGGAGACGGAGATCTGGGAAGAAAAGGTCGACCAGATCCGCATTTATTCCGGGGCACGTTATGAGATGGTAAAGGAGGCAAAGGCAGGGATGGTCTGTGCGGTCACCGGACTGGATCATACGTTTGCAGGGGAAGGCCTGGGCCTAGAAGAAGAAAGCACGATTCCGCTGCTGGAGCCGGTGCTTTCCTATAAGATCGAACTGCCGCCGGAATGTGATGCCCATCAGATGCTTCGCAAACTGCGTCAGCTGGAGGAGGAAGAGCCGCAGCTGCACATCGTATGGGAAGAACAGAGTTCGGAGATTCATGCAAAGCTGATGGGAGATGTGCAGATCGAGATTCTGCAGAGCCTGATCAGAGAGCGGTTTGGCGTGGATGTCTCATTTGGAGAGGGCAGCATTGTCTATAAAGAGACGATCGCAGGACCGGTGGAAGGCGTGGGACATTTTGAACCGCTTCGTCATTATGCGGAGGTGCATCTTCTTCTGGAGCCTCTGGAGCGTGGAAGCGGCGTTCAGTTTGATACGGATTGCAGCGAAGATCAGCTGGATCGGAACTGGCAGCGGCTGATCCTGACACATCTGGAGGAAAAAGAGCATATCGGTGTGCTGACCGGTTCGGCGATCACAGATATCAAGATTACATTGATCGCAGGAAGGGCACATCAGAAACACACCGAGGGCGGTGATTTCCGTCAGGCGACGTATCGGGCCGTGCGTCAGGGACTGAAGCGTGCCAGAAGTATTCTGCTGGAGCCGTGTTATGAGTTCTGTCTGGAGATTCCGATGGAGAATGTCGGAAGAGCGATGACGGATCTTCAGAATATGGGGGCAGACTTTGAGCAGCCGATGATCGAGGACAAGATGGCAGGCATCAAAGGCAGGGCTCCAGTTTCCACAATGCGTGGTTATCAGAAAGAAGTTATTTCCTACACAAGAGGATTTGGAAACCTGGCCTGCAGTTTTGGCGGTTATATCGAATGTCACAATGCAGAAGAAGTGATCGCGGCATATGATTATGATTCGGAGCATGATCTGGCAAATCCGACCGGTTCTGTATTTTGTGCGCATGGAGCCGGATTTGTGGTTCCGTGGGATCAGGTTCCAGACTATATGCATCTGGAAGAACGCAGGATCGCAGATACGCAGTCAGCAGACGGGGAACAGGCATCTGATGATAAAAAGAGAAGCGAAAGTGGACAGGCAGACGGCAGCTGGATCAGTTCCGCAGAATACAAAAAGCGACAGGCAGATTACTGGAGGGGCGAAAAAGAGCTGGAAGAGATTTTTGCCCGCACGTACGGAGAAGTTAAAAGAAGGCTTCCGTCCGAGCAGGAATATCGCAGAGTACATGTCACAGCTTCCGAGCCGGTCTATCGTCCTGCAAAACCGAAAAAAGAGGAAAAAGAATACCTTCTGGTGGACGGTTACAACATTATTTTCTCCTGGGACGAGTTAAATGAGCTGGCAAAGATCAACATTGACAGTGCGAGAGACCGTCTGAAAGATATTCTGTGCAATTATCAGGGTATCGCAAGTGTACGCTGATCCTGGTATTTGATGCTTACCGTGTGAAAGGACACCGGGAGGAGATCACAAAATATCACAATATTCATGTGGTCTATACAAAAGAGGCAGAAACAGCCGATATGTTTATCGAAAAGACCGTCCATGCAATCGGCAGGAAATATCAGGTTACAGTAGCAACTTCCGACGGACTGGAACAGGTGATCATCATGGGACAGGGCGGAAAGAGGCTGTCCGCTGCCGGACTCAAAGAAGAAGTCGATATGGCGGCAGCTCAGATGAAAGAACATCTGGAGGCGGCGAAGCCAAAAACAAAAACCTATCTTTGGGGAATATTTTCCGGAAGATTCTGGAAAAGCAGAGTAAAATTTTTTGCCGGACAGAAGCCCGGAAAAATGAATATCATATAAAACATAGTGTAAATGTCATATAGTGAGGTATCGAAAATGAAAATGGCAGAAGAGCTTCAAAGAGAGCTCCGCAGTATCAACCGTAAAAGTTATCCGGCGTACAAGGGGGCTGAAAGGGGCATATCAGTTTCCGGATTACCAGCTTTTTATCGAGCATGTGCAGGGTGATCCATTCGCAGCACCGTCCGCGCTGCGGATTTTTGTGCCGCACAGCAAGGCAAAATTTCCGGAAAGATATTATTGGGATAAGTGCAGCAAGGTTGCATTGCAGGATGCTTTGCTCCGACGTTTTGCGGAAATATCCGCAAAATTCTGTTACCAGGCAAAAGGCTCCGGTAAGAGCGGTGTGATCCAGGTCAGTCACTGCGGACAGGAAGTTCTGGAGCGAACTGCCTGTGAGATCACAAAGGAAGGCATCCACATCCGCTTTTTTGTCGGTTTTCCGGCAAATGGACGCACGATCAATTCCGGCGAACTGGAAAAGATTCTGTTTGTGTATCTTCCGAAGTGCGTGGAAATGTCTCTGTATCACAGAAAAGTTCCGGAAAGAGAGACCGAGCAGGTGATTTGTTTAAAAGAGGATCAGAGGGTAATAAGGGAAGAATTAAAGAAAAGAGGTCTGATCGCATTTGTGGCAAATGGTTCGATTCTGCCAAGACAGAGCGGAAATTCTGATCTGCCGATGAAGGATGCCGTCCCGTTTCAGTCCCCAAAGAGCATGGAAATCACCATACAGCTTCGACATCGTGGTTCGATCACAGGTATGGGGATCAGAAAAGGGATCACGCTGATCGCGGGCGGCGGTTATCATGGAAAATCGACGCTGCTTGAGGCACTCGAAAAAGGCGTTTACGATCACATCGCCGGAGATGGAAGAGAATTTGTGATCACGGATGATACTGCCTGGAAACTTCGGGCGGAGGATGGCAGAAAGATTAAGGATGTTGATATTTCGCTGTTTATCAATCATCTTCCAAATGGAAGAAATACCAGAAGATTTTCTACTCTGGATGCCAGCGGCAGTACCTCACAGGCGGCAAATATTATAGAAGCGATCGAGGCGAAAAGCCAGGTTCTGCTGATTGATGAAGACACTTCCGCAACGAATTTTATGGTGCGTGATGAGCTGATGCAGCGTGTGATCCAGAAGGACAAGGAGCCGATCACGCCGTTTCTGGAGCGGGCGAGAGATCTCTATGAAAAGGCAGGCATCTCTACGATCTTGGTAGTCGGAAGCTGTGGTTCGTATTTTTATATCGCAGATCAGATCATTCAGATGGACAATTACTGTCCGGTGGATATTACAGAGAAAACCAGAAAACTGCTGAAAGAATATAAAAAACCGGACTGTGAGGCAGAAGGCTTTGCACTGCCGTCTGAAAAAGAAGTATATCCTTTGGAAGCTCTGTGGTACGAAGGAAAAATTACCGCGGAACCGGTATGGTAGAAGAACACGAAAAATTAAAAGTGATGGGAAGAGAAAGCCTGATGCTTCGCCAAGAGCAGCTGGATCTTCGCTATCTGGAGCAGCTTGCGGACCGGGAACAGACCCAGACACTGGGGTATCTTCTCAAATATGCAAAAGAGCAGTACAGCGGCAAAACAACAGATCTTACGGCACTGATGGAATCCCTGATCCGGAAACTGGAAAAAGAAGGGATCGGAAGTGTGAGCGGGCAGAAAGAAATTCCGGCCGGGATGGCAATGCCACGAAGACAGGAGATTTATGCGTGCTTTAATCGCTTCTGACCCTGGCATCTTTGAATCATTACAAAAATATTACAAATATTTACAATTTTACATATTTGTATCAAATTTGTTATGTACCATGTATGTGTCGGGGGATCTGGAAGTGCAGTACATGAAAAGATTGCCCACGACATTCTTGAAAGCATTTGTCAGGAGATGACAGGCGGAGAAAATGTGAAATGCTGAAGAGAAAGCGTGGGTGTTTTCTGTTCGGTTCGATGATAAAGGAGGTACAAAACGTATGAAACGCAGAAAATATTTACTTGCCTGCCTGCTTGCAGGTGTTACCATTGCCATGCCGACAGGGCAGCTCAGTTTTGCAGCAGGGGCACAGAACGATATCAGCCTGATGGCAGAGTCCGAAAACCAGAGCGAGACACAGTCTGAAAGCCAGAGTGAATCGGAGACGCAGAGTGAATCACAGTCTGAGAGTCAGAGTGAATCGGAGACGGAGACGGAGACACAGGACCCGAATGTTCCGGAAGGATACAAAGGCATTTACAAGGTCAGTGACCTGAGTCTGTTATCTTCCAAGCCGGACGGAAAATATATGCTGATGGCGGATCTGGATCTGAACAGTGCAGAACAGGCAAGTATTTCTGTATTTCGCGGTACACTGGATGGAAACAACCATACGATCAAAGGACTGAAGCAGGCACTGTTCCAGGTGCTTGAAGAGGGAACGGTGAGCAACCTGAATTTATCGGGTGTGCAGATCAGCGGCAGCGGCGATACCGGTGCACTTGCAAATGTCATCGGAACCGGCAAAAAAGTGCAGTTACGATCCAGAATATCACGATCACCGGAAGTGTTACAGGTACCGGGAATACCGGAGCACTGGCGGGTGTTTTGAAGGGGACAGATGTCGTGATCTCGAGGATCGCTAATAGTGCGACTGTAGCCGGAACGGCAAATGCCGGCGGCCTGATCGGACTTTGTACAGGCAACAGATGACCAGGAAGGGGCGGCATCTGTGAAGCTGACAGAGAGCTATAACATCGGAGAGGTCAGTGCGGTAACAGCAGGAGGACTGATCGGTGCAGCAGAGATCCCAAATCTGGCAGCGGCAAGAAACATTGAGATCGCAAACTGCTACAACGCAGGCGTATTGGAAAAAGGGGCCAATATCGTAGCGAAGATCACAGCAGGGAACGGTCAGGTTGTGATCAATAAATGTGTCGGTATTCAGTTTTATTATTCTGTGGCATCCGGCATGGTCGGCACGTCCACAATGGCAGCAGGCAGCACACAGACATCCGGCTGCAGCATTTCAAACAGCTACTATTACAGCATGAATCCGGTCTATGCATTTGAAACAGGAAACTGCATTACTGGAACAGCAACGGCACTCAATGATGTGCAGATCAAGACACAGAGCTATTTCAAAGATTTTGATTTCGATGGCATCTGGGCTTTGAATGCAGCAGAAAACGGCGGTTATCCGTATCTGAAACAGACCACCATGCTGCCGGTCAGCTATGTGGCACCGACTGCCGGAACGGTTCTAATAGACAGCAAAACGGGCGGCAAGTATCTTGTAAGCACCAGAAGCAAAAGCAGTTTCCTACGCAGGCGTGCTGGATGAGGAGATCACTTCCGTGAGCATCCCATCTCAGGTGGAGATCAACGGCATAACGTATAATGTAACGGCGATCGCAGAAGGGGCACTGAGAGGAAACACAAAGATCACCTATGTATCCGTTCCGTACAGTGTGACGGAAGTTGGAAAATATGCATTTAAGGGATGCACATCTCTTGTAAAAGTAAGCACCCTCAAATATGTGAAGAATATTTATCAGGAAGCATTTGACGGCTGTACAAATCTGACCACGATCGGCGTAACCAATTATCGGATCATACTTCCGTCTGTTGAAATGATCGGTGTGCGTGCATTCCGCAGAGTGCCAAAGGTGCACAGAGTTTATATTTCCTCAAAGAATCTGACTACAATCAAGAAAGGTGCGTTCCGTGAGTGTACCGGCATGACCAAGTTTAACGTAGTTTCAACGAAACTGAACAGTCTGCAGAAATATGCACTGTATGGAAACAGCAAGCTGAAAACGATCATCTTCAAAAGCGAGCACCTGACAAAGAGCAATGTGGGAAGCAAGACATTTAGCGGAATCAAATCAACGGCAACCTTTACGGTTCCGGCAGGTTCCGTTCAGAATTATAAAGATTTATTTAAGAGCAAGGGAGCGGGGAGTAAATTTAAGGTTAAAAGTTTGTAAAAAAGATTGAGAAGCGTTAAGGGTATTTACAAAAACTCATATAAAATAAAAAAAACTTCTGAGATCCGGTATGGATTTCAGAAGTTTTTTAATACTTAGCTTATAACCTTTTCAGGCTTTTTGCTGTGTCACGGAAGATCACATGGCTGTAATTTTTCAGGGCACTTTGCAGAACCAGTCCGATCACACCGCAGGAAAGTACTTCACCGATGCCGACTGTCAGCATCATAAACGGGATCGGCAGATTGACACCGTATCCGTAGTAAAGGACGAACGGTACGATCAGGGTGTTGGCAATGATCGGCGGCAGCGGAGCTAAGAATCTGCTCTTTTACGCAGGGCATAAGTTCCGGGGGCAATGATACATCCGACAAACAGTCCCGGAATGGCAGCCGGTGTGAAGAATGGCAGGATGGTCAGTGCTTCAGAAATACGAACCTGTACTTCACCGAAACTGAACGGTGCAAAGATGATCGTCAGCACGACATAGATCGCTGCGATCACAGCAGCCTGGGTTAAAAAGGTTACCTTGTTAGACTTTTTCATGATATTTTTCTCCTTTAGTTTTGTTTTACGAGTGGAAGGTCACGAACACTCGGCACATTTATAGGCGGTGACCGCCGGCAAGCCCGATAAGACCTTGTTTTTAAGGGCTTTGCAACGGCTCAAAGTATAACACAGTGCCGGAAAGATTGCAACAGAAAGCTGGAAAATCCATGCTGTGCCAGAATCTGAAGCGTATTTCGACACTTCCCTGAAAGTGTATAAAAATTTGGCATTTTTGGAGGAATGTATACCAGATTTGGTAGACAAAAAGGGAAAAGTAAGATAAACTAAAATTTGTGGTAAATGCTCTTTTGCATTTACAAAGAGGTAAAAAAGAAATCATGTATCAGAAAAGGCGAAGATGGAGTATGAGGAGGAAAAATGAAGTTTGAAAAAGAAGTGATGCAGAATCTTGCTATGGTCACACAGCTTGGGATTTCTATGCTGGCTCCGATCATTCTCTGCGTATTCGCAGGCCACTGGCTGGATGAGCATTTCGGGTTTCACAGCGTGATCGTGCTGCTTCTCTTTGGTATCGCAGCAGGTGTACGCAACTGTTATCTGATCTTAAAACAGCTTATTCCGAAAAAAGGAGAAAAGAAACATGGAAGATAAGGTATTGAAAAGTCTGATTTCCGGTATCCTATTATGTGGAATACTGTTTCAGGCAGTCTTTGTGTGGTTTTCTGATGCAAAGGTCTTTTTTTTCACTGGGGCTGTGGATCGGAGTCGGCGTTGCCGTTTTTATGGCATGGCACATCAGGTACAGTTTAGAAGATGCACTTGATATGTCAGAGGGCGATGCTCGAAACATATGTACCGTATGTATGGCATCCGTATGGCAGTCGTGCTGGTTGTATTTTTTATTACTGCCTACTTTGAGATCGGCAGTATGATCGGCGTTCTGCTTGGGTGATGACTCTGAAAGTCGGAGCATATATGCAGCCTTTGCTTCAGAAAATAAAAAAAGAAAAGAAGGTGAATGAGTGAGAGCAGGTTTTTGCTGGCGGCAAGTGGTGACGTGGATTTTATGATCCATGGATTGTTCAAGTACAGGTTATTCGGACAGGAATTCTGGATCACGACCACGCATGTCAGCATACTCGTGGTGATGCTGGTACTGTTTGTGTTTGCACTTGCGGCAAACCGGACGATGCGTCACGCACAGGAAGTGCCGGGATTTTTCCAGAACATCGTCGAGATGATCGTGGAAATGCTGGATGGCATGGTAGAGAGCAGCATGGGAAGTTATGCGAAGAAATATCGCAACTACATCGGATCGATCTTTATCTTTATTTTTGTCAGCAATATCTCAGGTCTGTTTGGGCTTCGGCCTCCGACAGCGGACTATGGCGTAACACTTCCACTGGGAATTATCACATTTTGTATCATACAGTACAACAATGTGAAGTATAACAAATTTGGTGCATTTACCGATCTGTTTAAGCAAATCCCGATCCTCTTCCCGATCAACCTGATCGGAGAGATCGCAGTGCCGTTTTCTCTGTCACTGCGTCTGTTCGGAAATGTGCTTTCCGGAACGGTTATGATGTCACTGATCTACTCACTGCTTTCCAAGATCGCAGTGGGCTGGCCGGGATTTCTTCATGTTTACTGTGACGTATTCTCAGGCGCGATCCAGACATATGTATTCTGTATGCTGACCATGGTATTTACTTCACAGAAAATGCCGCAGGAAAATTAAAAGATGTCAAAACCCCGGAAGCGGATCCGTTCGCAGCAGGTGGGCGGCATCAACTGGCAACATCAAGAAATCATATTTTAATATTTAGGAGGTACATCTCATGGATGGAATTACAGGTAAGGCACTGGTTTTAGCATGCTCTGCAATTGGTGCAGGTCTTGCAATGATCGCAGGTATTGGTCCTGGTGTAGGTCAGGGTATCGCAGCCGGATATGGTGCAAGTGCAGTAGGAAGAAACCCGGGAGCAAAAGGTGATATTATGTCTACCATGCTTTTAGGACAGGCAGTTGCCGAGACAACAGGTCTTTATGGTCTTGCTATCGCATTTATCCTGCTGTTCGCAAACCCGCTGATCGGCAAGCTGTAAAAAGGGGGCAAAACGTTGGAACGACTGTTTAATCTGGATCCTCAGCTGATTCACGACGCCGTTCTGCTGGCACTTGCAGTATTTGTCATGTTTACGTTTCTGTCCTATCTGCTGTTTAATCCGGCAAGAGATTTCCTGAAAAAGAGACAGGATAAGATCAAAATGATCTGGATACCGCCGCAGCAGATAAAGCAGATGCACGTAAACTCAAAGAAGATTACAATGCGAAAATTCAGAATATCAATGCAGAGGCAGAAGAAATTCTGGCACAGGCAAGACAGAAAGCTCTGGATAACGAAGCGAAGATCATTGCCGAAGCAAAAGAAGAAGCTGCAAGAATTCTTTCAAGAGCAAATGCCCAGGTTGAACTGGAGCGTAAAGCTGCTGCAGATGATATGAAGAAAGAAATGATCGCACTTGCATCTTTGATGGCAGAAAAGGCAGTAGCCGGTGCGGTTGATGCAAAAGTTCAGGATACGATGGTAGAGAGTACACTGAAAGAAATAGGGGAGGACACATGGCGAAAGTAGCGGCGAAGGTATACGGTGACGCGCTGTTCGAGCTGGCGGTGGAAGAGAACCGCTGTGACCAGTTTCTGGAAGAGATTTGTGCCGTAGAGAACGCACTTGACCAGAATCCCCAGGCAGAGACGCTGCTCTGCCATCCGGGTATCGGCAGCGAGGAAAAGCAGGATTTTATTGAAAAATGTTTCAAGGGAAACGTCTCAGACGATATGACAGGATTTTTACAGATTCTTGTGAAGAAGGGACGCTTTTCCGAGAGAAATGCCATATTTGCATATTTTACAGCTAAAGTGAAAGAATACAAAAAATTGGTGTGGCTCTGGTGACATCTCCATTTGAGCTTACCGCAGAACAGAAGACTAAGATCGAAAAGAGACTTCTGGATACTACGGACTACAAAAAGATGGAGATCACATACCGCGAGGATAAGACGCTGATCGGCGGTCTGGTGATCCGGATCGGAGACCGTGTCATTGACACCAGTATAAAGAGCAGGCTGGAAGAGCTGAGGCTGCAGCTCATGGGAATTTCCCTCGAAGCCTGAGAGAAGAAAACAGCATGAAAGAAGGTGCAAAGACCTTATGAATTTGAAACCTGAGGAAATAAGCTCAGTGATAAAAGAAGAGATCAAAAGATATTCTTCCCATATGTCCGTTGCAGAAGTGGGCACGGTTATTCAGGTTGCAGATGGTATGAGATGATCGGCAGGGTTGTCAATGCCCTTGGACAGCCATCGATGGCAAAGGTCCGATCTCAAGCAGGAAATTCCGTAAGATGGAGTTATCGACCGAAAGAGCGTAGATACCCCGCTTCAGACAGGTCATCGGTGCCGATCGGAAGAGGACCGTCATCATCGACCAGAAAGACAGCGATCGCGATCGACACGATCATCAACCAGAAGGGTCAGAATGTAAAATGTATCTATGTAGCTATCGGTCAGAAAGCATCTACCGTGGCTAATATCGTAAAAACACTGGAAGAAAACGGAGCCATGGATTATACAACCGTTGTAGCATCCACTTCCAGTGAACTTGCTCCGCTGCAGTATATCGCACCGTATTCCGGATGTGCGATCGGAGAAGAATGGATGGAGAATGGAGAGGACGTACTGATCATTTACGATGATCTGTCCAAACATGCAACTGCATACCGTACACTTTCCTTACTTCTTCGTAGACCACCTGGACGTGAGGCATATCCTGGTGATGTTTTCTATCTCCATTCCAGACTTCTGGAACGTGCAGCGAAGCTGGACGATGAACATGGCGGCGGTTCCATGACTGCACTTCCGATCATCGAGACACAGGCAGGAGACGTTTCCGCATATATTCCCACTAACGTTATTTCCATCACAGACGGACAGATTTTCCTGGAAACAGAGCTGTTTAATGCAGGTTTCAGACCAGCGATCAATGCCGGACTTTCTGTATCACGAGTTGGAGGATCTGCACAGATCAAGGCAATGAAGAAGATTGCTGCCCCGATCCGTGTCGAGCTGGCACAGTACCGTGAGCTGGCGGCCTTCTCCCAGTTTGGTTCCGAGCTGGATGCTGATACCCGCGAAAAGCTGGCACAGGGCGAGCGTATTCGTGAAGTCCTCAAACAGCCGCAGTATGCACCAGTTCCGGTAGAATATCAGGTTATCACGCTGTATGTGGCAACCGGAAAATATCTGCTGGATATTCCGACAGAAAAAGTTCTGGAGTTTGAAGAAGCACTGTTTGAATATATCAAGACCAAATATCCGGAGATTCCGGAGAGCATCAAAGAGACCAGGGTACTTTCCGACGAAGCAGAGCAGAAACTGATCCAGGCGATCGGTGAGTGCAAAGCAAAATTTTCTGCAGCTGAATAAAGCAGCATGATGACGGAAAAGAAAGCAGGAGGATGATACCATGGCTTCAATGAGAGATATTCAGAGGCGCAGAAACAGTATCGCCAGCACACAGCAGATCACAAAAAGCCATGAAGCTGGTATCTACGGTAAAGCTTCAGAGGACGAGGGAAAAAGCGGAAGAATGCAAACCGTATTTTAACCATATGTATGCCACGGTGACCAGTATGCTTGCACGTACCGGCATTGTGGAACACCCGTATCTGAAAAGCGGAAAATCGGGGGAAAAAAGGGTGTGATCGTCATCTCATCCAACCGAGGTCTTGCAGGCGGTTACAACTCCAACATCGTGAAAATGCTCACGCAGGGCGAACTGGAAGGAAAAGAGCTTCTGATCTATAACATCGGCCGAAAAGGGCATGAAGCACTGGAACGAAAAGGCTATGAGATCGCAGAAGATTACAGCGAGGTGATCAATTCCCCTCTGTATTCGGATGCGGTGGAGATCAGCCAGAGAGTCCTGAAAGATTTCGAGGAAGAGAAGATCGGAGAGATTTATCTTGTCTATACCAGCTTCAAAAACACGGTGGTACATGAGCCGAAACTTTTAAAGCTGCTTCCGGTGGAATTCAGTGACAAAGAGCTGTCCGATGCAGAGCGGAATACGCCGATGAACTACAAGCCGGGCGAGGAAGAAGCCCTGGATATGATTATACCAAAATATATCGCAAGTCTTCTGTACGGAGCGTTAAACGAGGCGGCAGCCAGTGAGAACGGTGCCCGTATGCAGGCCATGGATGCAGCTACGAGCAATGCAGAGGACATGATGGAAAGCCTGGAACTGCAGTACAACCGTGCAAGACAGGGCTCGATCACGCAGGAGCTGACGGAGATCATTGCAGGAGCCGAGGCTGTTGAATAGAAACGTCTGCCGCAGCATATGCGGCATTACTAGGAGGAAACATGGCAGAACAAATTCAAGGAAAGATCACGCAGATCATTGGTGCGGTCCTGGATATTAAATTTCCGGAAGGCAAGCTGCCAAAGATCTACGACGCGATCCATATCGCAGCTCCGGACGGCGGTGTGCTGACGGCAGAAGTTGCACAGCACTTAGGTGACGATACGGTGCGATGCATTGCGATGGGACCGACCGATGGGCTGGTTCGTGGTGCCGAAGCGATCGCAACCGGTGCACCGATCACCGTTCCGGTCGGAGAAAAGACACTTGGACGTATCTTCAATGTAACCGGAGATGCGATTGATAAAAGCCGGCACCGGAAGGCGTCGAATATTTACCGATCCACAGAAAAGCACCTTCTTTTGAAGAACAGTCCACATCTACCGAGATCCTGGAGACCGGTATCAAGGTAGTCGATCTGCTTTGCCCCTATCAGAAGGGTGGTAAGACCGGTCTGTTCGGAGGCGCCGGCGTAGGCAAAACCGTACTGATTCAGGAGCTGATCCACAATATCGCAACCGAGCACGGCGGATATTCCGTATTTACCGGAGTTGGTGAGCGTACACGAGAAGGAAATGACCTCTATCACGAGATGGAGGAATCCGGAGTTATCAATAAGACCACCATGGTGTTCGGTCAGATGAACGAACCGCCGGGAGCCCGTATGAGAGTCGGACTGACCGGACTGACCATGGCAGAGTATTTCCGTGACCAGGCAGGCAAGGATGTACTGCTGTTCATCGACAATATCTTCCGTTTTACGCAGGCAGGTTCCGAGGTTTCCGCCCT